>Ga0172376_10000130_pt1 | contig 88538 bp, 74 predicted proteins | sample Lak35m_FD_121114 | JGI IMG/M metagenome (GOLD analysis project Ga0172376, IMG submission 121114) | Freshwater microbial communities from Kabuno Bay, South-Kivu, Congo - kab_092012_35m | ecosystem: Environmental > Aquatic > Freshwater > Lake | place: Democratic Republic of the Congo: South-Kivu... | reverse complement strand
GCGGTCTTGTTGACGTGCTGACCACCGGGGCCACTCGCGCAGAAGAGATCCTTGCGGTATTCGTCGGGCGAGAGCGACACTTCCACGTCTTCCGGTTCCGGCAGCACCGCGACCGTGGCGGCCGACGTGTGGATGCGGCCCTTGGTCTCCGTGTCGGGCACCCGCTGCACGCGGTGGCCGCCGCTCTCATACTGCAGCTTCCGGAAGACGTTCTCCCCCGAGATGCCGAGGACGAGCTCTTTGAAGCCACCCAATTCGGTGGGGCTCGCGTCCATCACCTCGATGTCCCAGCCCGCCTCGGTCGCATGGCGGCGATACATCTCGTAGAGATCGCGCACGAAGAGCGCCGCCTCGTCCCCCCCGGTGCCGGCCCGCAATTCCATGATGCACCGCGCGCGGTCGGCGTCTTGATCATCGGAGCAGGAATCGACGAGCTCGTCCCATTCCTTCTCGCGGCGGGCCGCGATCTCGGGCAACTCGGCCTCCGCCAATTCCTTCAATTCCTGGTCGCCGCCGTGCCGCATCTCCTCGAGATCGGCGATCTGCCGCTCGAGTCCGACGAAGCCGCGGTATTTTCGGGCGAGCTTCGCGAGCGTGCCATGTTCGCGGGCGACGGCCGCGAGCTTCTGGGGCTCCGCGAGCACTGCCGGATCGACCATGGCGCGTTCGAGTTCCTCGAACCGGGCAAGTTTGGCTTCGAGTTGGTCGCGCATGGGGGAAAGGGAAAAGGACCCGGCAGGCTTTTCCCGCAGACGGTCAGGAAGCGGCCGTGTCAGCGGCCGCCTTCTTGCCCTTCTTCAGGCTGGCGTAGCCGGCACCGGCGAACTTCGACTTGAACTTCTCGATGCGGCCGGCCGTGTCGACGAACTTCAGTTTGCCGGTGAAGAACGGATGGCAGACATTGCAGATGTCGACCTTGAGCTCGGGCACCGTGCTGCGGGTCGTGAACGTGTTGCCGCAGCCGCAGCGGACGACCGTGTCGATGTAGTTGGGGTGGATGCCGTCTTTCATGATCTCGTCCTTCGAAAACTGAATTCGCGCTCGCCTCTGGGTGAACAGGCAAGTCCTCGGGGAATTCAGAAGAATAACGCGTCATGGCCCGGCGGGCAACGCGGGTGTCGGATTGGCCGGATTCCCGATGCGATCCGCGAGGATCCGACTGCCGAAACGCTGCGGCGAGGCGTCGGCCCGCAGGAGCGCAACGGCCGCCGCCGTGTCGCCGAGCCCGAGCTTCGCCTGGGCCAGGTTCACGCGGGCCGCATCAGCCCAGCGACCGTCGGGCGCGGCGTCGAGCGTCATGCGGCCCAGGTAATCCGCCGCCGTCTCGTATTCCTTTTCGCTTAGGGTGAGGATGCCGAGCCAGTAGGTTGCATCCTCCTTCATCTGGTCGTAGAGCCGCCGGGCCGTTTCCGTCTGCTCCGGCGGCACCCGCCCGAGCGCCTCGGCGATCACGCTGCGCGAGGGCCGCGCGAGGAGATAGGCGGCCTTTGCCCCCTCGGGGCCGTCGAGGTCGCCGCGAAATTCCCGCAACCGCGCCGCATAGAGCGGCCGGATGCTTCGCCCGGCGCCCTCCATGCCTCCGGGCTCGATCGCCACCGAGAAGACCACGAGCTCGCGCCGGCCGGCGACGGCAAGCGCCGCTGGATTCTCCCGCCGGCGCCGCTGCGTCTCCCAGGGAAACTCCCACAATTGCACCCGTGCATCCAACTTCTCGCCGGGCAGGGCAGCGACCGCCCGCGAGCCGAGATCGGTCGCGTCGACGGCGAGGTCCATCCGGCGAACCCCCGCAAGACGGCCATCGAGCAGATGCATCCGCCGCGAAAGCTGCTCGCGGCTTGCGGGCACGAGCACCGAAAGCGTGGCGATGTCGGCCGCCTGGATCGCATAGGCCCGGTCGGGGAGATCGAGGCCGCGGAGGATCGCGGGGTCGCTCGCCGCCTGCCGCGCCGTCGCCACGCCTGTGCCCCCCGGCCCCGGGATCGGCAGCCCATAGGTCGGCTCGAAGAGGTAGGCCTCGCCGCCGGCGATCAATGCCGGAATCCAGGGCCGCGGCGTCTCGGCGGCGGCGTCGCCGGTGGCGAGCATCACGCCGTCGAGGCCGGCATGCCGGAGCAGTTCGAGAAAGATCCAGGCACGCTGCGGACCGCTGGCCCGGCCGGCGAGCAGGATCTCGCCGGGGAGAAACCAGCGGCTCCCCGGATTGGCTGGCGTCGGCACCATCGGCGGATCGCTCGTGATCGCCAGCGACCGCACCGTCCAGTCGAAGAGCTTCTGCGCCACCTCGAGATCATCGATCGCGTCGCCGCGGGCGGAGGCGGCGATGTCGGAAAGCCAGCGCTGGTCGCGGAGCGCGGGGATGTCGTTCACGGCGTCGAACGTGCTGCTCGAGAGCGTGTCTGCCGCGTCGCCGCGGAGAATCATCGGGAGCGTTTCGAGCAGTGGATCCAGTTTCCATGCCACCGCGCGATCGCCCCCTTCGAGCGCAACCGCATGGCTCCACTGATTGATTCGGTCAAACACCTGCGCGAAAGCCGAGGCTTCATCGTAGCCTTCGAGCCGCCCCAGCACCGCCATCGCGCCGTCGAGCAGGCGATCGCGGACGGCCTGCGGCACCGCCGGTGTGGCGCGGACGGCATCGCCAGGGCCGGGCGCCGGCCGGCCCTGGCTCGATGACGCGGTGCGGCCACCGCAGCCGCAGAGACAGCAGCACGCGATGGCCAGCGACAGTCCCTGCAGCCATTGGCGAGGCCGCCATCGAGTCGTCATGCCTGCGGCCTCTGCTCTGGAGAGCCGTGAAGCCGCGCCTCGTGAATGAGGAGAACCCGCTCGAGCACGCCGTGCAGGGCGTCGAGCGGCACCATGTTGGGGCCGTCGCTCGGGCTCGAATCGGGGTCGGGGTGGGTCTCGAAGAACACGCCGTCGATCCCGACCGCAGCGGCCGCGCGGGCCAGCGGTTCGACGAGCGTACGGTCGCCACCGGTGGCGCCGCCGAGGCTCGCCGGCTGCTGCACCGAATGCGTGGCATCGAAGATCACGGGCACGCCGAGCGACCGCATCGTGATCAGCCCGGCGAAGTCGTTGACGAGCCGGCCGTAGCCGAAAAACGTGCCCCGTTCGCAGAGCATGATGTCGCGGCAGCCGCCGGCGAGCAGTTTGGCCACGGCGTGCCGCATGTCGCCCGGCGCGAGAAACTGCCCCTTCTTCACGTTCACGGCCCGCCCCGTGGCCGCGGCCGCAAGCAGGAGATCGGTCTGCCGACAGAGAAACGCGGGGATCTGCAGCACGTCGCAGACCTGGCCAGCGGCGGCGGCCTGCTCGGGAAGGTGGATGTCGGTCGTCACGGGGAGGCCGGTCTGCTGCCGCACCTTGTCGAGCACGGCGAGCCCTTCGTCGACACCGAGGCCGCGAAACCCGCCGCCGCTCGTGCGGTTGGCCTTGTCGAACGAGGCCTTGAAGACGACCTGGATCGGCAGCCGCTGCGCGAGCACGGCGAGCGACTCGGCGATCCGGAGGCAGAGCGACTCGCTCTCGATGACGCAGGGCCCGGCGATGACGAGCAGCGGGCAACCGGGGCCACAATGGTGGCGACCGATGACGGCCGGCAGGCGCGGATTCACGAGAAAGTCTCCGGGTTCACGACCAATTTCTCCGCTGGCAACATCCAAATCATACCGGCCTTCGGCCAACGATCACGGCACGCTCTTCCGGACGGGGCTAGAGCACCTTCCATTTTCGGCGTAGCATCGGCGCGGGGGCGGCAAAAGTCTCGTCGCAAGGGCGAGGATGCGCCCAACGCTCCTCGAGCGTTTGCCGACCCTCTCGCCTACCACTACGGTGCTTTTGGAAGCTGCTCCGGAGAGGGCTGGGGCCGACGCAATTTGCAACGCGGTGCGGCAAAATCGAACGCGCGTTCCCGCTGCACTACGGCGCGGCGGAAACTGCACAACTCAGCCCTGGCATCTGCAAACGAGCCGAAATACAGCCGCCGATGCCGTTCGCAAAAAAATCTCGCGCGAGCAGGACGGTTTGGCACGCGGGATGCACCTCTTGGAGAACCGTCGGGGACCTCTGGGTTTCCGACACCCACTGACTCAAGACAACTCGTCTTCAAGGTGGGGCCTCCGACTTCGTTCCGGCCGTGCGGTCGCTTGCCCCTGACCCGCATGTCCATGGCAGGGCGCTCCTGCCGAGTCTGAGGCCCCACTTTTTTTATTGCGCCGCCGGTGGGAGCCCTGACTCTTGACGCTGGCCGTGTTTCTGCGCTATTTTTGCGGGATTCCGGCCGTTCCTATTGGTCCCCATCGGTCTATAGCCCGGCTGCCGCCAGCGTAGCTTCAATTGGCAGAGCACCGCATTCGTAATGCGGGGGTTGCGGGTTCGACTCCCGCCGCTGGCTTTCGATTTTCATCCGATTTCACGAATCACGCTTCATCCGTCCTTCGCAAGAGGCACTTTTCGATGACTGCAGCCGCCACCCTCGATATCCGCGACCTCGTCACCGGCACCGGGCCGTTTGGACCTGCCGAGATCCGCCACCTGCTGGAGTCCCTCGGCGCCGAAGCGGCCGCCCACCGCGACCTGCGGCTGGCGGTTCAGGAATTGGAAAATGCCGGCGAGCGCAGCCCGGCGGCGGCAGTGCGTCTCGGAGTCTGCCAGTATCTGCTCGGCCGCTCGCAGGCGGCGCTCGACACGCTCAAATCGAGCGATGGCAGCGCGCTTGCTCTCTTTTACCAGGGGCTGGCCCACACGTCGCTCGGCGCGACCGACGCGGCCCATTACGAGAAGGCTCGGGAGGCCTTTGCCGGCGCGCGGAAGGCCGGTTACGACACGGCCGCATGCGATGTCGCGGCCGCCGAGGCGCTCCGTTCCGAGGGTCGTCTCGACGACGCCGCAGAGGCGATCGAGAAGGTTGAGAAACGAGACGCCTCCGCCGATTACTGGGCCCTCAAGGGCTCGCTGCTTGCCGAGCAGGGGGGCGGGCTCGCCGACACCGTCGCGGCCCTCGAAAAGGCGATCGCGCTCGATGCCGGTCATCCGACGGCGCTGTTCACACTCGGCGTGATCAACGACCGGCTCGGCAATGACGACGAGGCGAAAAGCTGCTACGAGCGGTCGCTGAAGCGTTATCCGGCGACTGTTGGGGCACTGCTCAATCTTGGCCTGCTCTATGAAGACGAAGATGACCTCGCCAACGCCCAGCGGTGCTACAAGCGGATCCTCGAGGCATTCCCGAGCCATGCGCGGGCCCGCCTGTTCCTCAAGGATTCGACGGCCGCGAGCGACCTCAAGATGGACGAGCAGGAGCTCAAGTCGCGGGATCGCCTCGACCAGGTGATGAGCCTGCCGGTCACCGATTTCGAGCTCTCGGTCCGCAGCCGCAACTGTCTGCAGAAGATGGGCATCATGACGCTCGGCGACCTGGCGAGGACCACCGAGATGGAGCTGCTCGAGAGCAAGAATTTTGGCGAGACGAGCCTTGTCGAGATCAAGGAGATGCTGGCCTCGAAGGGACTGTCGCTCGGCCAGCTCGCCGCAGCCGTCGTCACCGAGGAGCCGGCCGGCGAAGCGGAGGCCCCATCGGCCGACGAGCAGGAAATCTATTCGCTGCCGATCACCGAACTCAATCTCTCCGTGCGGGCCCGCAAGTGCACGACGAAGCTCGGCATCGCCACGATCGGCGAGCTTGTGCGGCGCACCGGCGAGGATTTGATGGAGTGCAAGAACTTCGGCGTCACGAGCCTCAACGAGGTTCGCGAAAAGCTGGCCGAACGGGGCCTCAAGCTCCGTGGAGACTGACCGCCGCCAGTGAGCGCCGCAAACCTCTTTGCGGCGCAAAAACGCAAAAACGCCTGAAAACAAAGGGCTTTTGTTTTCCCGCACCACCCAAAGGGGCGGGTTGTTGGTTGCGTTTTGTTGCGTTTCTCGGTAGCGTTGGATGAGCGGTTGAACGATGTTCGTCATCCACCGGGGACCCTGCCTTGACCACGGCCAGCCTGAAGGAAAAGCCCGTCCGCGATCTTGCCCGGATGGCGAAGCAGCATGGCGTCGCCGGCTGGCATTCGATGCGGAAGGATCAGCTCATCAAGGCCTTGATCCGCAAGGCCAAGGCGCGTCGGCCGGTCACCGATGCCACCCCCTCCTCGGCGCGGAGGCCCGTGGATCGGCAGGCCGAAGCAGTCGGCCCCACGAAGGGAATGCGCGACGCCGTCGTCGCACAGCGGCTCCAAGAAGCCCGCGACCGGCTCGCCCGCGTCAAGAACCTCTCGACGCCCCCTGAAAACGGTCGCGGCTCCCGAACCGTCCGCGATCGGATGGTGGTGATGGTTCGCGGCCCGCACTGGATCCATGCATTTTGGGAGGTGACCCCGCGGAGCATCGCCCGGGCACAGGCGGCGCTCGGCGGCGATTGGCACGCGGCCCGGCCGGTGCTGCGGCTCTTGGAGCTCGAGAACGGCCTGATGGGCTCGCCCTCGGAGCGGGTGGTGCGGACAATCCCCGTGCACGGCGGCGTGAAGAATTGGTTCATCGACATCCGCGAGCCGCTTCGCTGCCGCGTCGAGATCGGGTATGCCACGCCGGCCGGCCGCTTCCATGCGCTGGCCCGCAGCAACGCCGTCTCCACGCCCGCCGGATCGCAGTGCGACACGCTCGACTCCCACTGGGGCGACATCGCCGCCAACTGCGAGAAGATCTACTCGATGAGCGGCGGGTTCTCGCCGGAAAACAACAGCACCGAACTCCAGGAGCTCTTCGAAGAGCGGCTTCGCCGGCCGATGGGCCCGCCGGCGTCGCGGCGCTCGTCGTCGGAATCCGATTCCGACGACGAGCGGACGAGCGACTTCCAACTGGAGGTCGATGCCGAGATGATCGTCTACGGCGTCACCCAGCCGGGCTCCTACGTCACGCTGCAGGGCGAGCCGGTGAAGGTGCAGCCCGACGGCACGTTTCGCGTGCGGGTCGATCTGCCCAACAAGCGACAGGTCTTGCCGATCATCGCCAGCACCGCCGACGGCGTGGAGCGGCAGACGGTGGTGCTCGCCGTCGAGCGCAACACCAAGTCGATGGAACCGCTCGGCCGCGACGCCTTCGACGGCTGACGGGCATCGAGGTGACCAGGTGACGAGGCGACGGGGTCGGCGGAAGGTCGCGGAGCATTTGGCCGCCGCGGCCACCGCGACGCGACTTCTGCCGCCCCGGAGCCGGTGCTACACCAAACGCGACCGTGCTCTAGAATGGCGTAGTGAAAGGAGCGTGCGGCGATAAGTTTTCTGCCATGTTCGTGTTGCGTCGAACCATGCCGGTGAGCTCTTAACGAGGCTCGTTGGGGGCCGATGGGTCTGGCCGCGTGTATAGCCGGAGATGGCGGTTCGCCCGTCGTCGCTCGGATCACATGCCCCGGAATCCAAGGCACCCCCGTCTTTTTTTAAAACGAGCTCTCCGCATTCCCCGGCGCCACGGCATTGCGGTGGAAAACTTATCGCCCCGCGCTCTTTCCCGCCCCCCGCTTCGACTCTTTGCTCAACCAAGCCGCAAACAGCGGCTGCGGCGGCGACCTGAACGCGTCGGCGAAGGCCTTGTCGAAGGTCGTGCCGGCATCGAGCACCGCGATCATGTCGCGGAGCCGGGCCTCCGACCGAGCGATCGATGTCACGAAGCCGCCGCCAATCGCCGCCGTCGCCACCGGGCCCGCGTGGCCACTGAAAAAATCCGCCGGAGCACCGAGCTGCCCCAGCTGCTCGGCAGGCGCTCGCCGCCACGCCTTCGCCAGTGCGGACTTGGGGGCGACCTTCGCGGCGATCATCCGCGCCGCGCCGGTGGCAAACCACTCCGGCGCTCCGCGGACAAGAAGCGCTGCAGCCGTCGCCTGCTCCGTCGAGAGGGCCTGGAGATCGGCGGAGAGCTCTTCTTTCTCGTTACCGCCGTGGGATTGGGGCAACAAAAAAGCGCCGTAGGCGATCTCATCGACGATACCGGCATGCGACAGGAGGCCCTTGGGCCGCTCGTCGGCGAGTGCCACCTGCCAAAATGTCGAGAAGTCGACCGGGCTTGCGAATACGAACAAGACCGTGCCGCCTTTCACAAGCGGCCTCGGGTCTTCCACGAGCAGTTGTTGTGCTCTGACCACTCCGGCTTCCGCCGCGTCTGCCACCAGCGTCATCTGCGCAGGCTTGACGTTGCCGATGACGAGCACTTCGCCGCGCCGTTCGACCAGCGGATTTTCATCCGGCAACGCCCGCTGCCAGAGCTTGCGCGCTCCTGCGAATCGCACCTCCCGCAGTTCATCATGTGACATGCTCCGCATTCTGCCGGCTGAAACGAGCTGCTGCAGTCGGCTCTCCGGCTTGAGCAGGTCCAAGCCGGCCCCCTGGTCGATCCACTGCTCGATGGTCGCGATGACCTCCGCAGAGAGCGGCGACTTGCCGATCGGCATCCGTTGCCCGTCGATGTTCATCCCCTTGATCTTTCTGACGATGAGGCTGTCCGCCCCCTTGCCGGCGACCACAGCGGCACCACTCTCGCCGCCGCGCATGAGCCGAGCGTAGGTCGTCAACGAAAAACGAGCCTCGGGCTGATTCTCGTCGTGGCAGCCGCTGCAGTTCTTCAAGAGCACCGGGGCGACCTCGAAGGCGAACGACACGTCGCCCGGTTTCAATGCCACGGGCGCGGTCGGAATCGGAGCCCGGGCGGCGCCGGCGGGCTGGCCGGCGAAATCAGTGATCCCAGCCGTCGGATCGGCGTCGCCGGCGGCACCGGCTTCGATCCAGCGTTTCAGCGTGGCGAGATCTTCCGGCGGCACGCGGCCGCCGCCGCGGGGCATGTCGCCCGATTCGATCACCTCCACGAGACGACTGGCTTCCGGATTCCCTCGTTGCACGAAGCCCGACTTCATCAGGCCGTCGTACGACACCATCTGAAAGCCGCCGCGGCTGCCGCGTATGTGGCAGCCCCCGCAATGGGCGACGAGGATCGGGGCAACCTGCTTCGCAAAGCTTGTCGCCCCCGGGCCGCTCGTTTCGACGGGCCGCTGTCCGGGAAACGCCCTGGCCGCAACGCCCCCAGCCGGTTTCGCCGGCTCGGCCTTGGCCGAAATGGCCCTCTGCGCCGACGCCGACTTGATCGCGGGAATCTCGATTCCATCCACGTTGACGCCCTCGAAGGCGATGTCCTCCTTGAGGGAGCGGCAATCCTCCACCACGGCGCGGCTCCCGGATGGCGCGCGGCCTCCTTCGAATAGCGACCCCAGCTGGTCCACCGCCTCGGCGAGAGCGCCGCGGGCTTTCGCGGGCTTTCCTGCGTCGAGCAAAGAACGGGCCTCGTCGAGCGACCGGCGGATCTCGGGCAGCGATGGGGGGTCTGCCGCATGTGCGGCTGCGGCCCACGCCACGCACGCCACGACCGGCATCGTCAGGAACCTCATGATTCCTCGCATCGCCCGATCCCTCCACCGGAAACCTGCGCCGCAGGCTGACATCACCGGCCTGGCATTATCGCCCGGCGAGCCCGATCCACGGCTCACCGAACATCGCGCCCAGCACGAACGCCACGATGCCGACAAGCAGCACCGCCATGACAAGAGCATATACGGCCCAGCGGGGCAATGTCATGACCGCAGGAACGACGACCGCAGCATCCATCGACTCCGCTGCCGACTGGCCGGAGGGATCTGGCAGCCGAAAGCCTGGGTCGGCGAATACGCCGCCCGGTGCCGCCTCCAGAGCGGCGATCGACTTCTCGACCTCACGGGTCTCGAAGGTCGTCTTGGCAGCGGCAGCGCCCCGCTGAATGCCCGGCACCACGACGCGGGTCTGGCACTTTGGACAGGGGACCGTCGTTCCGCCCCAACGGGTGGGCACGTGCAGTTTCGCGCGGCACCCCGTGCAGCGGAATTCAATCGGCATCGCCGGGCCCCCGCCCAGGCTCTTTCTCGAGCCACCGCGTCGAACGCGCCGGCGGCTGATCGAGCGCGGAAACGCCGCTGGCCACCGCGGTGGCGACCACGGCCGTGAGCCAGACCGCGGCCAAACCGAGCACAACGCGGCCGCACACGGCGCCGCCGGACTCGTCGCCGAGCGAATCGAGCAGCGTGCCCAGTCCAAAGGTGATCGCCATCGCCACGGGGAGGAGCAGGGAGGAGGCCACGCCGACCAGCAGGATTCGCCTGAACACTCCTCGCATAAGCCAGTTTTTCCTCGGGTGGTCGATCTGCCGGTGGACGAATGAGTCATGGATTGTGCGACGGTGGCAGGGCCATCGTCAAGAAACACCCGCTCGCGCTACACTAGAACGATGGCTCTGCAACGCCCACGGCCCGTGCCCCGCCTTGTCTTCATCTCGGCCGTTCTTCTGGCGGCCGCCCTGGCGGCTCCGCGGGCGGCGGCGGACCGGGTCGAACTCTCCGACGGTCGCGTGCTCGAGGGCCGCTTCGTGATGCTGCCGGGGGTGGCTCTCGATCCGGCGATCGAAGCCGCCCGTGGCAATCCGACCGGCACGCCGATCCTGATGTGCGACGACGAGCTCACCCGCACGATGGTCTCCAAGCGACGGGTCGTGAAGGTCGAAGCATCCGAGCCCGGTCCCGGCCTCGAGCGAATCGATATTCCCCAGCGGGTGCCGGACAACGGCCGGCGGGTGATGGCCGTCGGCGGCATCGTGGAGACGACACCATTCGACGAATTTGGCCGGCGGGTCGTCGGCCTCGCCACCGCGTCCGGCCGGGTGGATCTCGTGCAAGGCATCACGCGGATCACGCCGCGTTGGACGAGCGTGGAGGGAATCGCGACGGAGCACCCGGTGCTCCTCGACATGCGGGTCGCCACGTCGTCGATCCCGCGGGACGTGCTGCGAAGGGTGGTCGATCAGCATATCGACCGCACGGATGCCGATCAGCGTCTGCGGGTCGTGCGGCTCTTGCTGCAGGCCGAGCGGTACGACGACGCACGGCAGGAACTCGATGCCGTCCTCGCGGCCTTTCCCGATCTGGCGAGCCTTTCGGTCGAACGCAAGCAGCTCGCGCAACTGGCCGCCGCCAAGCTGCTCGACGAAATCCAGATGCGGAGTCGGGCCGGCCAGGATCGCCTCGCCATGCAGCTGCTCACGGATTTTCCCGCCGCCGACGCCGGCGGTGAAGTGGTCGAGGCGGTGCGCGAGGCCCGCGATGCCTACCGCGAGCGGCAGGAGCGGGCCCGCCGCCTCGTGCAGGCGATTCGCGACCGGCTCGCCGCCACCGGCGACGCGGCGAGCGATTCCCCCGCGGCGGCCATCGTCGAGGAGATCGGCCGCGAGCTCTCGTTTTCCTCGCTCGACCGGCTCGCGGCGTTCGACCGCCTCGGCACCGATCCCACGCTGCCCGCCGACCGGGCGCTGGCGATCGCGATTTCCGGCTGGCTACAAGGCGCCGCCGACGCCACCGACAACCTCAAGCTCGCGGTATCGGCCGCCCGGATCCGTGATCTCGTCCGCGACTACTTGCGGGAGGGCGATCCCGAGGCGCGGCGGCGGCTGCGGGCGAAGCTCGGCGCCGAGGAGGCCTTCTCACCGGCCGCCGTCGCCAGCATCGCCCGGCAGATGCGGCCGCCGCTCGATCCGCCGCCGGCGATCGCACCCGGGCTCCACGAGGTCGAACTGCCGGCCCGCGACGGCGCGGCTCCGGTGCGGTGTCTGGTGCAACTTCCCCCCGAATACGATCCGCTGCGTCGCTACCCGGCGATCGTGACCCTCCATTCCGCCTGGTCAACGCCGCTCAACCAGATCGAGTGGTGGGCGGGGCAGCCCGGCCCCGACGGCATCCGCCGCGGGCAGGCAGCGCGGCACGGGGCGATCGTCGTCGCTCCAGCCTGGTCTGGATCCGGCCAGCCCGCATCCGGCCAGCCGGCCTACGGCTACTCGGCCCGCGAGCACGCCGCGGTGCTCGACTCCCTGCGGGCCGCCCAGCAGCGGTTTTCGATCGACACCGACCGGGTCTTTCTCTCCGGCCACTCGCTCGGCGGCGACGCGGCCTGGGACATCGCGCTGGCCCACCCCGATCTCTGGGCGGGGCTCGTGGCGATCTCGCCGGCTGCCGGCAAATACGTGAACCATTACTGGCACAACGCCCGCACGCTGCCGATCTACGTCGTCGCCGGCGAACTCGATTCCGCGCTCATGGGCCGCAACGGCATGGACCTCGACCGGTACTTCACGAAAGGGTTCGACACGACCTACGTCGAATACCGCGGCCGCGGTCACGAGCACTTTTCCGACGAACTGCTGCGGATCTTCGACTGGATGAGCCGCAAGCAGCGGACGTTCTTTCCGCCGTCGATCGATGTGGTGGCCATGCGACCATGGGACCGCTTCTTCTGGTGGGTGGAACTCGCGGGCGCGCCGCCGAAGACGGTCGTCCTGCCCGCGGAGTGGCCGCCGGCGCCGGGCGTTCGCCCGCTCTCGATCGAGGCGAAGACGACGCCGGGCAACGGCGTGGTCGCGCGGTGCGGCGCCGATCGGGTGAAGATCTGGCTCTCACCCGAGCTTGTCGATTTCGGTCAGCCGATCTCCGTCACACTCGACGGCCGAAAGCTCACCCGCAACGAGATCGAACCGAGCGTAGACGTGCTCCTCGAAGACCTCCGCCTTCGCGGCGACCGGCAGCACCCCTTCTGGGCGGTCGTGGAAAAGTAGACCGCTTGCTCCGCAAGCGGATCTTCAAACCGCTTGCGGAGCAAGCGGTCTACTTCGGCAAGCGGTCTACTTCGGCAAGCGGTCTACTTCAGCAAGCGGTCTACTTCGGCAAGCGGGCTACTTATTGACCGGCGTGGCGGGGGTACGGGCCACCTCGGGTTCCTGCTGGCTGCGGGGCAGGGCGATACCGGCCAGATACCAGCCGTCGGCGACCGACTCCATGCCCAACCCGACCGTGCCGAAGTAGCGGCGAATGAGCTCGAAATCGGGCAGCGTGCTGCCGTCGATCTTTTGCGACCGCACGCTCCCTTCCTTGCCGTCGCCAAGAAGTCCGTTGAGCAGTTGGCCCATGATGCTCTTCGACTTCGGCATCGAGCCGGCCTTCAGCATCTCGTAGGCGGGCCGCACCGTCTCTTCGGCCCGGCCAAACGACCGCATCGCCGAGGGCGTCGGAAAGAACTTCTTCATCTCGGCGGTGACGGCCGTGTAATCAGCGGCGGAGCTCAGCGACTCGACGCCCCCCTTCGTGGCCAGCACCCGCTCGAGGAAGTCGCGGTGGGAGGCGATCAAGAGGTGGCCATGGGCAACGGTCACCGCCGAATGGGGCAGCAGCTTTTCTTCGCGCTCTCGAAGCCGGTTGCGGCGCCGGTGGGCGTCGTCGTCTTCGGCGTCGCCGCCATCGGCATGCGCGATCGCGCCGCCCGGGGTTTCGACCTCGAGCTTCGGAATCGCCATCGAGCGGTCGATCATCTCCCAGATCACATGCTCGCCCGACTCCACCTTCTGCATGTCGGGGTCGGTGGCCATGCTCTTGGCGACGGTCGCGGCGACCTTCTCCGGGTCGATCGCTTCGATCGCGATCACGAGCCGCTCGCAATCGGTGCTGATCGGCGTGGCATAGTCGCTGACCACGGAGACACGCTTGCCCAGGCAGGCAACGAGATCCTTCTCGACGTCGATCTGTGGACCATCCGGATCCTCCTTGAGTGAGGCGATCACGTCGTCGAAGACACCCTTCTCACCGACGACGTCATCCACCAGCGATTCGGCTGACTGGAAGGCGTTGGCGAGGTCGAACTGCATCGCCACCCAGCTCGAGACATCGCGCGGCACCCACTGCGGCGGGTCGATGCGGTCGGTGTTGGGAAACTGAAGCATGCGCGCGGCGAGATCGAAACGATCCGCGGCAAAGGGCTGCCGGCCGGCCAGCGGCGGCGCGTAGATCATCGTGTGATGGCGGGCCTCGTAGATACCATCGTCGAAGAAGACGACGCCGCCAACGCCCTTGACGGCATCGAAGCCCTGCCGGCCGAGGATCGCGACGTAGTCGGGGCCCTTGCGCTTCTCACGCGGCGGATTGGCCGCCTGATAGACCTTGGCGTAGGCCAGCGGATCGACGAACCAGCGTAGCGGCGATGCGGCCGCGGGCACCTGCTTGCCGCACCGCGTCGCCACGGCTTGGAAGGCGGGGAGCGTGGAGAGGTTGTCCTTGCGGCCCTGCCTGAGCGTGGAGAGCACCTGCGCCACCATCGCCGGGCTGTCGCCGACGATGAGCGCTGAAGGGGCCTGCGCAAACGACACCTGCCGCTCGCGGGCGACGGTGGCGTTCGGCTCCGGCGCCAGCTTGAACGTGGTGATGCCGGCGGAGCCGGCCGCCTCGTCGGCGACCTTCGTGGCCTTCTGCTCGAGCAACCGCTGCTCGATGCGGCCGACGAGCGCCTGCGTCTCGGCCTCGTTGCCAGTCGTATCGACGAGCAGCAGCGACGCCAGCATTCCCGGCGCGGGCTCGATCGCGGCCATGGCCAGCTCGCCGCCCGGGATCTTTTCGAGGTCTTCGAGGGTCAGCCCGAGCTTGCCGAGCCGCTGCTTGCCGGCATTCTTCAGCTGTTCGCGGAAGCTCTCCACGAACGGCTTCATGACCGGATCCTTCACCATCTGGCCATATTCGGTGCGGTCGAAGGCAGCCTGCAGTCCCTTGGGATTGGCGATGCTCAGCCAAGCCCGGGTCGTGGCGGGGAAAATGGTTTCACTGGGCGGAAACGAGCCCGCGGCGGCCGCAGATGGCACCAGCAAAAGACCGAGGACAACCCCCAGCAGCGTGTTTCCCTTCACGACGACAGCTCCTTCTTATTATCTGCGAGAAAACGGGACTCGGCAGCGATTAGTGTGGCAGGAACGGGCAAATTGCTCAATGTCATTGTGCTGCATCGCCTGCGGCAATTCCGGGCGTCTGGGGGCCGACGGCCGCACCGGCAGGCCGCGTGGCGACCAGGCCGAAGCCACCCGGCAACGCAAGCGCCGCGGCCAGCGCGACGGACAGGGCCACGGCATGGGCGGTCTCGGCGGTTGCCCCCGCGGCAGTGAATGACCAGACGATCACCGCCAGCACCGCCGCCGCGATGGCGAGCACGACGACCGTGACCGCAGCGGCACGGATGCCGGCCATCCCACCGGCGCCGAGCGCGGCGGCGACGAATGCCGGCCAGCCGAGAATCGCCGCCGGCGTCACGATCGCACCGAGCGACTGCCGCACCCGCGGCCGCCGCCAGCCTCCAGGATTGATCGCGCCATCACCCAGCGCGGCCTCCGGCACCGCGAGCGCCACGAACCATCCGGCCGACAAGAGCGGCAAGAGCGACGCCCGCGATGGATCGAGAAACAGCCAGCCGATCATGGCGGCAAGCGCCGAGGCCATCGCGACCGCGGTGAGGCAGAGCCGAAGCGTTCGCGGCGGCCCGGAGTCGTGCAGCCATGCGTCGGCCGCGCGCCGCCGCCAGTCGATGCCGGCTGCCACGAGCCCGGCCACGATCCAGGCAGCCGTGGCGACCACCGGTGCCACGCCCCACGCCGGCATTCCCTCGGGCGCAGCGATCTGCGCGGCCCCAATGGCGCCAGCCGCCCCAGCGATGCCCGCCATCACAAGCGTGAGACTCGCCGCATCGGCGGCGGGAACGCCGCGCCGCCTGACCGCGAAGCACGTCGCCGCGGCAGCAGCGAGCCCGATCGCCGCGGCGAGCGCCGGCGGGGCGGGGCAGGGCGGGGCGAGCGCGGCCCCCAAGACGAGACCAACGGCCGGCCAGGCGGCCCGCTCGACGAGCCACATGAGCGGCGCCCGCGACGCTGTCCCGAGCGCGGCGCAGGACCGCAGCGGCAGGTTGCCGATGGCACCAACTGCGAGCACCGCTCCCGCGCCGAGCGCCACCGTGCCGGAGGTGGCCCCTGCATGCGACGCATCCGCCGCGACCAGCACGGCTACCAGGAGCATCAGCCACGACGCCGGCCGCCGCGCGTCGGTCCGCACAAAGAGACGGGCAAGCCTGAGCGACTCGTCGAGCGCTGGCATGGCACGATCACCCGGAGCCTGCTGGCGGCCGGCCGTCAGGACCGGGGCCGCACCTGCCCCTGCACCCGCAGCGGCAGGCCGAGGATCCGCAAGAATCCCTCGGCATCGGTTTGATTGTAGGAGCCGCCTCCCTCCATCGACGCGATCGCTGCGTCGTAGAGGCTGTTTCCGCTCTCGCGGCTCTTCACGAGCATGTTGCCCTTGTAGAGGTTGAGCTCCACCGTGCCGGCCACCGGCTTCTGGGCCTCGCGGATGAAGACGAGCAGGGCGTCCATCTTCGCGCAATACCAGAAGCCGTAATAGACCATCTCGGCCACCTCGGGGGAGAGCCGGTCACGGAAATGGACGAGATCACGGTCGAGCGTCATCTGCTCGACGAGCCGGTGGGCCTCGTAGAGGAGCGTCATGCCTGGCGCTTCGTAGACGCCGCGGCTCTTCATGCCGACGAGCCGGTTCTCGACGATGTCGGTCCGGCCGATGCCATTCCTGCCGCCGATCTCGTTGAGCGCGAGCACGATCTCGTGGGGCTTCATTGTCTTGCCGTTCACGCGGACGGGCAGCCCCTGCTCGAAATCGATTGTCACCGTCTCGGGCGTGTCAGGCGCCGCCTGCGGCGAGACCGTCATGCCGAAATCGACGAGGCCGAAGCCGTCGGTCGTGAGTTCCTCGAGCAGGCCGGCCTCGTAGCTCGTGTGGAGGCAGTTCTCGTCGGAGCTGTAGGGCTTCCCCTTCGAGGCCTTCACGGGGATGTTTTTCTGTTCGCAAAACTCGATCAGTTCCTTGCGGCCGGGGAAGCGGTCGCGGAATTCGGCGATCCGCCAGGGGGCGAGCACCGTGATCGCGGGGTCGATCGCCTCGGCGGCGAGCTGAAAGCGGCACTGGTCGTTGCCCTTGCCGGTGGCGCCGTGGGCATAGACGGTCGCCCCTTCGCGATGGGCGATCTCGACGCAGACCTTGCTGATCAGCGGCCGGGCGATCGACGTGCCGAGCAGATACGTCCCCTCGTAGCGGGCCTGCCACTGCATCGTCGGGAAGGCGAAGTCGCGGCAGAGCTCCTCGCGCACGTCGACGATCATCGCCTTCGACGCGCCGCAATCGCGGGCCTTCTTCAGCGTCGCCTCGCGATCCTCACAGGGCTGCCCGAGATCGACGTAGACGGCGATCACGTCATACCCCTTCTCGATCAGCCAGCCGAGGATCACCGACGTATCGAGCCCGCCCGAATAAGCCAGCACGCACTTTTTCTTCATCTGCTTCTGCTTCTTTCTCTCACAAGATGGCGATCGTCATCAGGGGTAGGCTTCGAAATCGGCGGAAGCTCGACGAGCCTTGGGCCGCCGCGGCCCACCGCGAGGAGACTTCTGCCGTTTCGAAGCCGGCGAATCAGCTGCCAGGTTTTTCATAACTCATGCACGAGCGCCATATTGTGGCCTCCCGTTCCGAAACCGGAACCCGCCACCAGCAAAATCCGGTCGCCACGCTGAAGACGCCCCTCGCGCAGGCCCCAGGCGGTGACGTGCTCGAGGATCGCATTCGCTTCGGTGGTCGCCACGGCCGCCAGCGGCGTCACGCCCCAGTAGAGCGCCATCTGCCGGAGCGTGGCGGGATCGTCGGAGAGGCCGACGGTCGGCACGGCGCCGCGGCGCTTCGATCGCGCGATCGCCGTCAGGCCGCTCTTGCTCGCCACGACGAAGAGCTTGGCGTCGAGTTCGCCGGCGATCCGGCTGGCACCGTCGACCACGGCCTGCGTGATCGGGTGGAGGCCGTCCACGAGGAATTCCGGCGCCGGCAGGAATTCCTGCACCGGCACACCGGCCGAGCCGCGGGCCGCCTGAAAGCGACCTTCGAGATAGTGCCAGCGGTCGGCGAGGTATTGCTTCTCGGTCTCGCTGGCGATCCGCCGCATCATCTCCACCACGAGCCGCGGGTGGTCTCCGATCGCGGTCTCGCCGGAAAGCATGCAGGCATCGGCGCCGTCGAGGATCGCGTTGGCCACGTCAGTCGCCTCCGCGCGGGTGGGCCGCCGCGCATGCTGCATGCTGTCGAGCATCTGCGTGGCCACGATGACCGGCTTTTGATACCGCTGGCAGGTGCGGATGATCAGCTTCTGCACCATCGGCACGCTCGCCACGTCGGTCTCCACGCCAAGATCGCCGCGGGCCACCATCACCGCGTCGGCGGCGGCGACGATCGATTCGAGATTGTCGATGGCCTCGCGCTTCTCGATCTTGGCGACGACGCGGGCGACCGACCCGCGGGTGCGCAACAGCTCCTTGAGCAGCTTCACCTCGACGGCCGATCGCACGAACGAAAGGCTCACGAAATCGACACCGGCGGTCGCCGCCCATTCGGCGTGCTGCCAGTCGGCGGCGCTCATCGCCGCGACGGAGAGCTTCACACCCGGCAGGTTGACCCCCTGCCGGCTGCGAACGGTGCCCCCCTGGATCACTCGACACCGCACCCAGTCGGCGTTGCGCTCCTCCACCACGAGGCTGATCGTGCCGTCGGCGAGCATCACTGCATCGCCGACGGCGAGCTCGTCGATCAGAGGCGGGTAGTTCGTCGTGAAGTGCCCAGGTTCGTGGCTCTCCGCACCGCGCACGAACCTGACATGCGCCCCTTCGACGCATTCCACGGCCCCGCCCGGCAGTTCACCGAGCCGAATCTTCGGCCCGGCGAGGTCGGCGAGCACGCCGACGGGCCGCTCTGTCGCCTCCGACACGCGGCGGATGCGATCGAGCGTCTCCTGGTGCTCAGTGATAGAGCCGTGGGCCATGTTGAGCCGGAAGACATCGACGCCGGCCTCGACGAGGCCGCGGATCGAGTCCTCGGACCGCGAGGCGGGGCCCATCGTGGCGACGATCTTCGTGCGAACGATGCGGGAGGCGAGGGAGGGGGAGGGAGCGTGGGTGGGGGGCAAGGCCGGGGCGGCCATGGTGCGCGTCCTATCGTTGGAGGGGGGGCGGGGGCGGGAGGCGTACCAGAAGGATTGGTGAGTGTATCCTCAAGATAAGAAAAAGGTGTCAGGACTCTTTTTCTTACCGCGAGCATGGGCAAGAAAAACGCACGGTTAGAAAAAGAGTCCTGACACCTTTTTCTTCGAGGATCGAGGATGCCACACACGCCTTGGAAAAACCGCCGCGTCATCGTGGCCGGCGGCACGGCCGGCTTCGGCCTGGTCATCGCCCGGCATCTGCTGCGGGCTGGCGCGGCCGTGCTCGTCGTCGGCAGGTCGTCCGACGGCGTGCGCCAGGCGTTCGAGGCCTGCGAGCGATCGGGGGAGCCTGTCGCATCGCTGCACGGCGTCGCGGCCGACCTCGGTCGGGCAGGGGAGGGCGGTCGCGTTGCGGGAGAGGCGATCCGGCTCCTCGGAGGCATCGACGACCTCTTCTTCTGCGTCGGCCGGTCGGGCAGGGCGGCGATCCTGAAAGCCCCTCGCGAGACGATCCAGGACTATCTCGATGCCAACCTGCTCGCGGCCATCGAGATCACGCAAGCCGTCGCCGACGACGTGGCCGCCGCGAAAGGGCATCTCGTCTACATCGGCAGCCTTGCCGGCAAGATCGTGATGCCATTCATGGGTCCGTATAGTGTGGCGAAGTCGGCGCTTGCGGCCTTCGTCGATGCAGTGCGGCTCGAGCTGGCGCCCCGCGGCAGCCACGTGTTGCTCGTCTCGCCGGGGCCGATCCGCCGCGCGGAAGACGATCCCGCCGCCGACCGGGCCGTCGACCGCTATGCCAAGGAGGCGAAGGCTGCCGGCCTGCCGGCGGAGGCCGCGGCGCCCGGAGGCACGACGAGCCTTTCGCAGCTCGACCCCGATCTCCTCGCCGCGAACATTCTCGCGGCCTGCGACCGCCGCACGAGCGAGCTCGTGATGCCGCGGAAGGCGGGCCTGCTGGCCGGCCTCATCGAGTGGTTTCCCGACTTTGGCCGCCGGGTGCTCGCGTGGAAGACGCAGCGGCGCGGGTAGCGACAAACCCAACGCGAGTCGGTATACAAGTGGCCCCGCGGCCCACAGAGGGCTGCCGCACGGATCATCGCAGGAGCCGAGTTCCATGGCAGAGGCGTTTGCTGGCATCGGGAAGATCAAGTACGAGGGGCCCACGACGAGGAATATGCTGGCCTTCCGGCATTACGACGCCGACGCGCTCGTCGAAGGCAAGCCGATGCGGGACCACCTGCGGTTCGCCGTCTCCTATTGGCACACGATGCGCGGCACGGGCGGCGATCCCTTCGGCCCCGGCACGATGGTCCGCCCCTGGGAAACCGAGAGCGATCCCTTGAAGGCGGCCCTGAACCGCGTGGACGTGGCCTTGGAGTTTCTCGAGAAGCTCGGCTGCGATTTCTACTGCTTCCACGACCGCGACGTGGCGCCCGAGGGGGCGACGCTCGCCGAGAGCAACAAGCACTTCGACGCCGTCGCCGATGCGCTGGAGAAGCACCAGAAGCGGTCAGGCAAGAAGCTGCTCTGGGGCACGGCCAACCTCTTCAGCCATCCGCGGTATGTCCACGGCGCGGCCACGAGCCCGAACGTGGAAACCTTCGCCTATGCCGCCGCGCAGGTGAAGAAGGCGATGGAGGTCACGCACCGGCTCGGCGGCGCGGGCTACGTCTTCTGGGGCGGCCGCGAGGGCTACCAGTGCCTCTGGAACACCGACATGAAGCGGGAGATCGACCACCTCGCGAGGTTCATGCACATGGCGGTCGACTACGCGAAGGAGATCGGCTTCACCGGACAGTTCTACTTCGAGCCCAAGCCCCGCGAGCCGATGAAGCACCAATACGACTTCGACTCGGCCACGTGCATCAACTTCCTGCGGACCTACGGCCTGGAAAAGCACGTGAAGATGAACATCGAGACCAACCACGCCACGCTTGCCGGCCACGAGATGCAGCACGAGCTCGAGTATGCCGGCATGCAGGGCTTCCTCGGCTCGATCGACGCCAACACCGGCGACACGCTCGTGGGCTGGGACACCGACCAGTTTCCCACCAACATCTACCTGACCACGCAGATCATGCACTCGATCCTCAAGTATGGCGGCCTGGCCCCGGGCGGCGTGAACTTCGACGCCAAGGTCCGCCGCGAGAGCTTCGAGCCGGTCGATCTCTTCCACGCCCACATCGGCGGCATGGACGCCTTCGCCCGCGGGCTGAAGATCGCCGCGGCGATCCGGGCCGACGGCGCGCTGCAGAAGCTCGTCGAGGAGCGGTATGCATCCTGGTCGAGCCAGCTCGGCAAGCGGGTCGAGTCGGGCAGCGAGACCCTCAAGTCGCTCGAGCAGGAGATGCTCACGAAGGGCGAGGCGGAGCCGTGCAAGAGCGGCCGTCAGGAACTCTTCGAGAACCTGATCAACACCTACCTCTGACCGCCGACTCAACGCGAGCCCATTCGACGCCATGGCGCACCCGCGTGTGGGCGGCCCACGGCGCCGCTCGTGGGCAGAATAGCCTACGGCGTCTCGCGTCTTCGCCGGCCACGATGCGACGTTCCCCTACGTTACCAGGTGATCGCTACGGTGATCGCTACGGTGATCTCGAACCTGATCTCGTGCCGGGTCGAACAGAAATTACCCCGGGCTTGGGCGAGCAGTTGCGGAGTACTCGCCCAAGCCGGTGGGGCACCCTTCTGGGGACCGATGTGTCAAAGGGTTATTTCGCAGCCCCGGAGCCGAGGTCGCTCGCCGCCAGCCATCCAGCCGGGTAGGCAAGCATCCCGTGCTCGTGCATGTCGAGACCTTCCATCTCTTCTTGCGCCGAGACCCGCATCCCGATCGTCATCTTGATCGCCATGAACAACGCGTAGCTCAGCCCGAACGACCAGGCGAATGCCACCGCCACGCCGAGCAACTGGATCATCAATTGGCCGGCGCCGCCGCCCGTGAACAGGCCCAGTTCGCGATGGAAAAGTCCCACGCAGATCGTGCCGAAGGCACCGCACACCCCATGCACAGACACCGCTCCCACGGGGTCATCAATGCCTATCCGGTCGAAGAAGATCACGCTCAGCACGACAAGCACACCGGCTGCGAGGCCAAGCAGGCCGGCGTATGGAACGGGAATGCAGTCGCAGCCCGCAGTGATCGCCACAAGCCCGGCGAGAGCGCCATTGAGCGCGAAGGACACGTCGGGTTTCTTGAACAACACCCACGACGCGAGCATGCCTCCGATCGCGCCGGCGGCCGCGGCGATGTTTGTCGTAACCGCGATGAAGGCCATGGTGCCACCCTTGACCGACGTGGTGCTGCCTGGATTGAAGCCAAACCAGCCGAGCCAGAGGATGAACACTCCGAGCGCTGCGAACGGGATCGAGTGCCCCGGGATCGCCTGCGGCTTGCCATTGACATACTTCCCAAGCCGCGGACCAACCACGATCGCACCGGCCAGTGCTGCCCAGCCGCCGATCGAGTGCACGACCGTCGAGCCCGCGAAATCAAGAAAACCCTTGCCTGCGAGCCACGCCTCGTTCACCGCATTCGCCCCGTCTGGCTTCCACAGGCCGCCCCACGCCCAGCCACCGAAGATCGGGTAGATGAAACACGTGATGACGATGCTGTAGACGAGGTAGGCGGAAAACTTCGTTCGCTCCGCGACGGCACCCGAAATGATCGTAGCCGCTGTCGCGCAGAACACGGTCTGAAAAATCAGGAAAGCCCAACCCCAATTTTCCGAGGCCGGGCTGTGGGTCGTGGCGTCGAACATGAAGTGATCACCGCCGAACCAGCCTCCCTTCGTGGCCCCGAACATCAGCCTGAAGCCGACGAGATAGTAGGAGATGGAGCCGATTCCAAAGTCCATGAGGTTCTTCATGATGATGTTGCAAGCATTCTTGGCTCGCGTAAAACCGATCTCGACGAGCGCAAAACCCGCCTGCATGAAGAACACCAGAAATGCGGCCAGGCACGTCCAGAGAATGTCCGTATCGCCGCGCAAGGCTTCGAGGGTATCGGGGGGGGACTCAGGGGCGGCTATCGCCGCAGCGGGTGGTTCCTCGGCAACGGCGGAATCAATCCCACCCGAGCAGACGAGCGCCACGAGAACAAAAACGAAAAATCTCAGCCAACGAAGCCCGGAAAGCATTTCTGCAGACATTTTTTACCGCCTTGGATAGGGGTGAGAGGCACCTCCGCTGTGCCGTAACCTGTCGCTGCAACATCCTGCCGCACCGACACAAACCGACTTCCGGAAACGGAGCAAAAGGCATGCCAAACATCCGCGATCGGAACATGCCGTTTCGCCCGGTAAAAACAGTGAAAATTCCTGCTCCATTCCACGCCAGCACAATCTGCGGTCAATCAAGGCCCGCTCGTGCCTCCTTGCGCGTCACCGCCGGCCCACAACAGGGAAGACCGTCGTCGCGTATAGAACGGCTTCGTACCGTATAAACGTTCTCGGACTCAGATCATCCGAAGGAGCGGAGACCATGCAGCTTTCAGCAACAAGGCCGGGAACTCGCGCCGTACGGGCGGCCCTTGTCATCGCCGGTGTGACCGGCGTGCTTGCCGGGGCATTTGCCTGGCACCAAGCTGAGGCGGAGCGGGCGATCGACACGGAAGATATCGACCGGCGGGCTCGGACCGTCGCCCACGTGCTTTCGTACACTGTCCACGAGGCGTTGCTCGGCCCTGCGGCCGAAGTGGCCACTCGACTGGGAAGGCGGCTCGATGGCTACAGCCGTCTGGTGGGCTGCGCGGTCTTCGGCCCCGACGGGGCCCTACTTGCCGCCGGCGACCGGGTGCGCGAGTTCGAGCCGTTGATCGAGTTGCAACTGGCCACGCTGTCGCGGCATGACCTCGACCTCAACGTGACACTGCGGCCGGACGGCCCGCCGCTCCGAATGCGAGCCGAACGCCTTCATGATGCCGACGGGTCGGTGCGGGGCACGTTTGTCGTGCTGCACGACGTCAGCTTCATTGACCAGCGCATCCTGACCAGGCTCCTCCGGTCGCTGTTTTGGATCGTGATGTCGACACTCCTGCTGGTTCTGCTCGTCAGCATCGCAACGTGGTCTATGTACGATCTACCGCTGCAGCAACTCGCTGATTGGATGCAGCGGCTACGAACAGAAGATGCAACGGAGGCCCCTCCGGTTTCGCTTCCGTCCGGCCGACTCGCCAGCGAGACGCGGCGGCTGGCCGCTTCTTTTCGCGCCGTTCGAAACGCCACGTTCAGCGAAGCCAGCCGCGTCGCAGTGGTCGACAAGTCATGGAATCGCGACCGACTCCGCGCGCACGCACTCGATTGCTTGGGCATCGGCAGTCAATTGATCGCCGTGAGCAGCCGCGAACCATACATGCACACCTCGGCTCCGGGGGGCAGGGGATACACCATACCGCCCGGAGGCGTGGTGACTGCACTCGACCCGGTGCTGCAGGCGTGCGGAGGCGTGTGGATCGCCCACGGCACCGGCGATGCTGATCGCGAGACGGCCGACGCGACCGGGCGGGTTGCCGTCCCCCCCGGCGACCCTCGCTACACCCTGCGTCGAGTCTGGCTGTCGGATGCCGAGCACAACAGCTATTACGGTTGCTGCAACGACGCGATCTGGCCGATGTGCCTTCTCGCTCACGAGCGGCCCGTGTTTCGCACTTCCGACTGGACGCAGTATGTGGCGATCAACCAGCGATTCGCCGACACCGTTCTCGAGGAGGCGGGGGCAGCCGACGCAGTCGTGCTCGTTCAAGACTACCAGATGGCCCTTGTTCCCCGGATGGTGAAGCAGGTGCGGCCCGAACTGCGGGTATGTCTGTTTTGGCACATTCCCTGGCCGAGCGTCGAGGCGGTGCGGATCTGTCCATGGCGCGAGGAACTCATCGACGGCATCCTGGGAGCCGATCTGGTGGGCTTTCACCTGCAGCAGTATTGCAACCAGTTCCTCGACACCGTGGACAGGATGGTGGAGGCTCGCGTGGATCGCGATCACGGCGCAGTTCGGGCGCGTGGCCACGTCACCGTGGTGCGGCCCCAGCCGATCAGCGTGCAACCCTGGCACGAGCGCGGTGTGCCGACCGGTGAACGACTGCAAGGTGTGATCGATTCATTGCGGGCCCGCCACCACCTCCAGGGCGTCGATATTGCGGTGGGGGTTGATCGCGTCGATCACACGAAAGGGCTTCCCGAGCGGTTTCGGGCGTTTGCGCACTTTCTGCGCAAGTATCCGTCGCATCGGGGCCGCATCAGCCTCGTGCAGTTGGCGGCACCGAGCCGGACCCATCTCAAAAGATACCGCGACCACCTCAACGAGCTTGTCCGTTACGCCGATGAGATCAATGCGGAGTTCGGCACGGCGACATGGAAGCCGGTTCACCTGCTTGTCGAGCAGCATGACGCCACTGCCGTCCACGCCTGGCTGACAATGTCCGGCATCGCCATCGTCAGCTCGCTCCACGACGGGATGAACCTCGTAGCCAAGGAGTACGTACTGGCCCAGGATTCCCTGCAGGGCTGCCTCATCCTCTCGGAGTTCGCCGGAGCGGCCCAGGAACTGCTGGAAGCCCTGGTCATCAATCCGTACGACACCGAGCAATTCGCCGACGCAATACGGTATGCGGCTGAGATGCCGGCCGACGAACGCGCCGGACGAATGCAACGCTTGCGGCAGCAAGTGGAGCGATCCAACATATATCGCTGGGCGGCGGGGGTGCTGGCAGATGTTCCGCCGCCAAAGAGTCCCCAGCTGAAGGGCGAACCGAATGCCACCTCCGCCCGACTCGGTGCACCGTGAACGGGATTGCACCCCGGGACGTCGTTGATCGCATCGCCGCGGCCGTTTCAGGGGGCAGCCAGCTGCTCGTGCTCTGCGATTTCGACGGCACTCTAAGCCACACCGTCGACAGCCCCCACCTGGCCGTCATCCATGCGCGTTCGCGGACGGCACTCCTCCAACTCACCATGCGGGCCGGATGTCACCTCGGACTCGTGAGTGGTCGCTCCCTGGAAGATCTCGTCTGCATTGCGGACATTCCTGCCCGCTTCATCGCGGGCAGCGGCGGGCTGGAGTTGCTCTGCGATGGCCGGCGGTTCGTGCCGCCCGGATGGCGAGAAGCCAAGTTGCTCATGGCCTCCGTCGCAGCCGACTTGCAGCAGCTTTCGGCAGACATTCCAGGTGTGTGGGTTGAGCCAAAAGCATGCGCTCTCACGATTCATTATCGAGGCGCTCCGCTGGCCTCGGTCATGCAAGCCCGTCGCCTCGCCGCCGGGGTCATCATGAAGCATCCGGACCACTGCACGTTGATCGAGGGTTCGCTCGGAATCGAGATCAATGCATTTCCAGACCGCGACAAGGGTTCCGCCGTGAAATTCTTCCGCCGGCGGGTCGGCAATCCGCGGGTTTGCATGTGCTACTGCGGCAATGACAGCAACGACGCTCCCGCACTGGCGTTCGTCAACGCCTGCGGTGGATGGAGCATCGGCGTCGGAGATTCGGCTCCCTGCGAGGCGCGGTGCCATGTTGCGAACCCCGACGCCTTGGCAGAGTTTCTCGAAAAACTTGCGGCCGCAGTCAAACCGGCCTCATCAGTCTGAAAACCATTCGCGTGCCGTGGGTAGCGACAAAACGCCTCGAGACCTATACCCTTGCGGATTTCGCATGCCGACGCCACGGGCCGGCAGTGAGGGCCTTGGGCTCTCGAGAACCGGATCAACTCCTCCCTCCGAACGCTCGCCTTGAAACCGCGCCTTCCGACCGAGCTCTCCGCGTTTCTGCACGGGCTCTTCGCTCCGGCGAAGCGGCTCGCGCTTGCCTGGCGGGCCGCGCGGTGCCTGCGCGGCTACCTGCCACGGCTCTTCGTGCCGATCCACGGCCGTAGGGCCGACGCTCCGAAGACGGCGAGCATCGTGACGATCCGCAAGCAGATCGGCCGGCTCGCCGCGATCGAAGCCGATCTCCCGTGGATCGTCGGCCGCAGCGGCTTCTCGACGGCCTGGAGGCGGCTCGGCTCATTCGTGCATCTGCTCTCGCATCCCGACGTCGTCGATGGCGAGTGGCGGGCGGACCTCGGTGATTCCGTACACGAGCCAGGGCCGGTTTTAGGGTTCTGCTCGAACTTGACGGACACGCTCCTCGTGCCCGATCGCGGTTTCCAGGCCAGCAGCGGGTATGCGCGACAACGGCGGCAGGCTTTGGCGGCGCCGGCCTTCGGCGACCGCGACGACACGATTGCGTGGCGCGGCAGCCCGACGGGCATCGGCCTGCTCGCGAATGCGACGATGCAGCCGCACGACGCCGATCTGCGGCAGCGGGTGCGGCTCTGCCTCTTGCTCGCTCGGACTGATGGCGGCCTGCGGGTCGATGCCCGGATCGTGCCGGGCCGCGGCCTGCCCGCCGACGTGGCGGCGGCCTACGCTCGAGCCGGTATCGCCGGCGAGCCGCTCCCGGAAGATTCGTGGCTCGGCCGACAATTCGCGATCGACATCGACGGCAACGCCAATGCATTCACGAACCTCTTCATTCGGCTTGTCTATGGCTGCTGTGTGATCAAGGTCGCGTCGCCCCGCGGCTTTCGCCAGTGGTATTACGACAGGCTCGAGCCTTGGCGACACTATGTGCCGGTCGCCGCCGACCTCTCGGATCTTGTCGAGCGGATCGAATGGTGTCGCGGCCACGCCGAGAAGTGCCGCGCGATCGCGCACGCGGGGCAGTCGCTCGCGCTCGAGATGACGCCCGCCGAGGAATTCCGCCGCACGATCGCCCTCATCGGCAACCGCCCCTGGGCGTCGCTTGCCTAGCGATCCCCGGGAGCGAGCGGCGGGGCCGCCACGCGCTCGATCGCCTTGCGGATCGCCATGAGCCGCGCCTCATCCACCACCTTGCCACCGGTGGCATCGGTCACGTGGAAGGCATCCACCACCTGGTCGAGATAGGTGCCGATCTTCGCCGCCCGCACGGAGAGGCCGGCTTCGAAGAGCACCTTCGCGATCGCATACAGAAGCCCGGCCGAATCATGGGCGAAGACTTCCAGGATCGTGGTCTCGGCGGAGCTTTCGTTGTCGAAGAGTACGCGGGTCGGGGCGCGGGCCGCCGCCTGCGCCAGCGGCGCGAAGGGATTCCAGAGCCGGGAAAACGTCGGCGGCGCGTCGGCCTTGATCGCGTCGCGGATCGCCGATGTGATCTCCGCGAGCCGCTCGCCGGGCGGCTCGCCCGAGTAGTCAGGATCACGAACGACGAAGTGGTCGATCACGAGCCCGCCGGAGAGCGTGTGGATGTCGGCAGCGAGGATCTCGAGCCGCTGGCTCGTCAGCGCGCCGGTGAGCCGGTGGAACACGCCGGGCGCCACGCTCTCCCGCGTGCCCACGGTCACGGCGACCGTCGCCGTCTCAGGCTGCCACCGCGCCGCGGTGAAGATACCGCGGTCGGGCAGCCGTACGAGCTGCCGCAGTTCATCGACGATCGCTTCGGGCCGCGTGTCGCGAAGGTAGGCAGGGGGTAATTCCCGCGCGAGCCGCGCGACCGGGTCGTCGGCCGCGAGCGGCTCGAGCAGCGCTGCGAGCGACCGGCCGTGCCGCTCCGCCGCCACCGACGGGCTCTCCCCATCGAGATAGGCGAGCGTGCGGAAATAGAGGTCGCCGAGCAGGTCGGCCTTCCAGCGGGTCCAGGTGCCCGGCCCCACCGCCCCGACATCGGCCGCCGTGAGCACCGTAAGCATTCGCAGCACCTCGGGAGAGCCCACATCGCAGGCGAACCGCACCAGAATGCTGCCGTCACCGATGTCGCGCCGAAACGCGATGTGAGCCATCGAGAGATGCTTGAGCACCAGGTATTCGATGATCGCCGCCTCATCGGCCGGCAGCCCGAGCCGTGCCGCCACATCACGGGCCATTCGGGCGCCGAGTTCGCTGTGATCTTCCACGAACCCCTTGCCGAGATCGTGGATCAAAAGCGCGAGGAGCACCGTCCGCTTGCGGTTGATCTCCCGCCAGACGCCGCCGAGCCAGCCGTCGTCGGTGGCGTAATCAAGCGCCCGCTCGACGGCCACGATGCAGTGCTCGTCGACCGTGAACTTGTGGTAGTTGTTGAACTGCAGGAGATGCCGCGCGTGGGCGAATTGCGGGATGATCCGCTCGAGCAGGCCCACCTCATGGAGCCGACGCAGCGGCCCGCCGAGCCGGCCAGCCCGGCCCACGAGCGCGAGAAACGCAGCCGTCGTCTCGGCATCGGCCGCGTCGGGCGGGAGCGACTCGGATGCCTCGCGGACCGCCTCCCAGGTCTCCGGCTCGACCGGCAGCTCGTAGAGCATGGAAAGCTCGAGCAGCCGCACGACGAGCGCGGGACTGGCGGCCATGGCGGCCTCGCGGCCCGGCAGGGCACCGACATCGCCTGGTCCCACGCGAAACAGGCCGTCGACTTTGTGCCCCACGATCCCCGCGACGAGCCGCCGCGTCAACGGGCGGCGCCGGCACCGCTGGATCACCCCCTCGAGCACCCGCGCCACCTGCCGCGTGTGGCGGAAATACTCCCGCATGAACCGTTCCACGCCAAGCAGGCCATCTTGCGATTCGAGGCCGCGGGCGGCCGCGATCCGCACCTGTTCGTCGCGGGTCAGATCGTCGTTGGCCTTGCCGGCGGCGAGGTGCAGATCGTTCCTCAGTCGCAGCAGGAATTCCGACGCGTCGCGCAGGCTGTCGGCATCGCGGCGGGAGAGCGCCCCCATCTGGGCGAGCTCGTCGAACGACGGCGCCCCCCAGACCGTGAAGCCGAGCCACCGCACGAGCTGAATGTCGCGCAGCCCCCCGGTCGATCGCTTCACGTTCGGCTCGAGCAGCGCGATCGTCTGCCCGAACTTCTCCGCCTCCTCACGCCGTGCCTCCACGAGCCGCTCGACCAGCCGCTGCGACGCGCGTCGGGCCAGGGTGGCAAGCCGCGCCGCCAGGCGTTCGGGCAGTTCGGAATTGCCGGCGATCAGGCGGCACTCGGTGAGCGTGCTGTAGATCGTCGCATCGCCGGCCGCGAGCCTGACCGCTTCGGCCACCGTCCGCACGCTCTGCCCCACCTGGAGGCCGGCGTCGAAGAGCTCCTGTAGGAGCCGGCGGGCAACCTCCGCCACGAGCCTGGCCGCGCTGCCGTCGTGGAGGATCATGAGATCGACGTCGGAATCGGGCGCCATCTCGCGGCGGCCGTAACCACCGTGGGCCACGAGCGACGCATGCCTTCCGATCGCGGCGGCGTCGTCCGCCGGCAGGGCCGCGAGAATGCCATTCCAGACGTCGCGCACGATTGCGTCGCAGAGGTCGGTCGCCAGGCCGCAGGTCTGCGCACCCGGCGCTCCGGCGGCATGCTGGGCGGCGATTCGCTGGTCGAGCGCCGCGACGGCGGCCGATGCTCGGGAGACCGGCGGGGTGGTGTCAGGCTGGATGCCAGGGGTCATCCGACACATTCTCCTGTTTGTTGGCGTGGCGTGCCAGCACGAACAGGAGGTCCCCCAGGCGGTTCAGGTATTCAATGGCGTTCGACGGAATCACCGTGTCGAGCTGCGAGGCGAGGGCCACGACCCGCCGCTCGGCCCGCCGGCAGACCGTGCGGGCCACGTGGATCGCGGCGGAGAGGGGCGTGCCCGTCGGCAGGATGAAACACTTGAGCGGCTCGAGCTGCGACTCGTAGCGATCGATCGCCTGCTCGATCGCCTCCACGTGCTCGACGCCGATCCGTTCGGCCGCGTCGCCCGGCGTCGCGAGTTCAGCGCCCAGGTCGAAGAGCTCGCACTGGATCCGGCGCAGGAGCGTGTCGAGATCGCGGGCCGCCGGCAGCGTGCGGATGAGGCCCAGGTGGCTGTTGAGTTCATCGACGGTGCCGAAGGCCTCGATCCGCGCATGATCCTTGCGGACGCGCGGGCCGCCAAAGAGCCCCGTCTCACCGGCGTCGCCGGTCTTGGTATAGATCTTCATGACGCTTTCGCTCCTCGAACTGGTGGCCTTGCGCCCTATACTGGTGCCCATGATGAAAACCTTCAACCCGCATCCGTTCGCCGCCCTTGTTTGGGCGGCATGGCTCGTCATCGGCCCGAGCGGAAGAGCGCAGAGCGACGAGCAAACGCCGCTCGAGCGCACCTACCTTTCCCCTCCCGTTCGCATCACGGATGGCCTCGTGAAGGCGGGGGAGGGCTACTTCGCTCCCGACGGGCGGCGGATCTGCTATCAGGGGGTGCCGCAGGGCTATCCCTTCTATCAAATCTATGTACAGCCATTCGATCCGCGCGAGCCGCGGCTGGCGCTCCCGTTGCGGGTGAGCACGGGCCGCGGCCGCACCACTTGCTGCTGGTTCTCGCCGAGCGGTGAGCGGATGCTCTTCGCGTCGAGCCATCTCGACCCCGCGCTCGACACGACGGAAGCATCGGCCCGAGCGCAGGCCGACGAAGACGCGAAGACGGGGCGGCGACGCCGTTACCAGTGGGACTTCGATCCCGAGATGGAGATTTTCTCGGCGCGGCCCGATGGCAGCGACCTCACACGGCTCACCGCGGCGAAGGGCTACGACGCCGAGTGTTCCTATTCTCCCGATGGCACGCAGATTCTTTTCGTGAGCGACCGCGACGGTGATCCCGACATCTACGTGATGGATGCCGACGGAGCGAACGTCAGGCAGCTCACGAACACGCCCGGCTACGACGGCGGCCCGTTCTTTTCTCCCGACGGCACCTGGATCGCCTACCGCACCGACCGGCTCGAGAAAGACATGCTGCAGATCCACGTGATGCGGGCCGACGGCACCGGCGACGTGCCGCTCACGAGGGGGCAGGGGGTGCGTTGGGCGCCCTACTGGCATCCCACGAAACCCTGGCTCATCTGGACCGGCGCCGACCACACCGACCCGACGAAGCGGCCCAACTACGACCTCTGGATCGCCCGCTACGAGCCGCCGGCGAGCGATGGACCATTCGCGATCGGCACACCGCTGCGAATCACCGACCACGACGGGGCGGACGTCTTGCCCTCGTTTTCTCCCGACGGCCGTCTCTTGATGTGGACCGCAAGCCGCGACGCCGGCGGCGGCCGCGGCTCGAGCCAGCTGTGGGTCTCGACGCTCGACCTCGACCATCTGGAGAGAGACCTCGGAGAGAAAATGCCATGAGCCGTTCCGCTCTCGACACGTCTGTCGCCTTCATCGGAGGCGGCCAGATGGCGCTGGCGCTCGCGGAGGGCTTCTGCCGCGCGGGGCTCGTCGATGCCGCGAGGATCACCGTCTACGACCCGAGCGACGCGGCTCGCGAGCGGCTTGCGGCGAGGGTGACGGGCGTGCGGTTTGCGGCGACCGGCCCGGAGGCCGCGGCCGCGGCGCCGATCGTGTTTCTCGCCGTGAAGCCCCAGCAGGCGGCGGTCGCCTGCCGGGAGATCGCCGCGTCGCTGTCGAGCGGCTCGGTCGTCGTCTCGATCGTGGCGGGGCTGCCGATCGCGAAGCTTGCCTCGCTCCTCGGCACGAACCGGATCGTGCGCGTGATGCCGAATACGCCCTGCCTCGTGGGCAAGGGGGTGTCGGTCGTCTGCCGTTCGGCAGATGTGCCGCCGGAGACCGGCTGCCGCGTGGCCGAACTGCTCGGCGCCGTGGGGCACGTGCACGACGTTGATGAAGGCCTGCTCGACGCGGTGACGGGCCTCTCCGGATCGGGCCCGGGCTTCGTCGCGCTCCTCGTCGAGGCGCTCTCCGACGGCGGCGTGAAGGCGGGCCTGCCGCGGCCGCTGGCGCTGGCGCTCGCGGTGGAAACGTTCGCCGGCACCGCGGCGCTGCTCGAGCAGACGGGCGAGCATCCAGCGCAGATCAAGGACAAGGTCTCGAGCCCCGGCGGCACGACGATCGCAGGGCTCGCCGTGCTCGAGCAGCGCGGCGTGCGCGGCGCGGTCATCGACGCCGTGGTCGCGGCCGCCACGCGGGCCCGCGAACTGGGCGCCGGCTAGCTCGCGGATCGTCTCTGTGAGGCGCGGGCGACCGGGCGGCAGCTGAATTGTCCGCCGCTCCGACGGCGGAATGGCGCCTCGCGGTGGCCCTCGAAGACTCGGTCCAAATGCTCGTCGAGCTTCAGCCGACCCGCTCGCGTACCCCCAAACCAACTACCCAGCTTACCGGCGCTTTTTCTTAACCTTCGCCTTTGCCTTCTTGGCGGGCTTGGCCTTTTTGGCGGCGGGCTTCGCGGCCTTGCCAAAAGCCAGCGCCCAGCCGTCGGCATAACTACCCGTGCTTCCCACGCGAATGACCGACATGCGTCACCTCATCTGTCAGGGCATCAAGCCGGATCACCATCCGGCTCCTGCGATGTAGGTAACGGCCTCGGCACGGCAGTGTCAATCCGATCCGCTGCGCGACACTCAGCGTGGCACGATCACGACGCACCATCTCCCCCATGCTTCCGGCAATGATGCGCGACCGTGCCGGTCCACCGCCGGCGGTGCAGCGGCCGGTTCGGGCTTCACGACCAAGTCGTTTCGTTCGCGGAGCAGGGGCGTGATATCGTGCTCCCAGCGAGCCGACACAGGATCGACCGTTGCCAGCGAGGTGCCGTTGAGGGTCAGCGTGAGTCGCGGCCGCGCAACGGCGGCTTCTTCGCCCGGCCGTTCACAGACGAGCAGCACTCGATCGCCAGCCACCACGCCGGACGGCCGGCCAAACCGCCGCGTCCAGTCGCCGGCAGCGTCGGCCGGCGGCTCCCAGGCATTGCCAAGATGAATGCCATGGCGGTCCATGCGGCCGAGGGAGTGCGATGCTAACGGGGAGAAGTCTGTCATGGCCGGTGCCTGCCGGGCAAAAAGGATGTCGAAAACCGCGGGCAGGGATATACTCCCGTGTTCCGCCCGGCATTGTGGCCTTTCGGCGGGCTTATTGAAACGGAAGGAGTTCACGACGATGGGACAGGCGCTCGAATTCACCGACGACAACTTTCAGCGGGAAGTGCTCGATTCCCCGGTGCCGGTGCTGGTTGATTTCTGGGCGCCCTGGTGTGGTCCCTGCCGCATGATCGGCCCGACGATCGAGGAACTCTCCGCCGAAAACGCCGGCACGTTCCGCGTGGGCAAGGTCAACGTCGACGAAAACAACCGCGTGGCGATGAGCTACAACGTCGCCAGCATCCCGACGATCATGATCTTCAAGGGCAGCCGCCTCGTGCAGCAGTTCATGGGCGTGCAAACGAAGGCCAAACTCCAGCAGGCCCTCGACGAAGCGAAAAACGCGTAAACTGGCGGGCGATCACGTGCGTAGTTTTTCCAGCAGGCTGTCGTCGACGAAGCCCGCCAGGTCGTGCTGCACGCCCGGCTGGCGGAGCTTCTCGACGGCTTTGGCCTCGATCTGCCGCACCCGCTCGCGGGTCACGCAAAAAATCGTGCCCACCTCTTCGAGCGTGTAGCTGTAGCCGTCGGCGAGGCCGAACCGCATTCGCAAAATCTCGCGTTCGCGGTAGGTGAGCCCCTCGAGCGCCTTGCCGATCGAGTCGCGGAGCGACTGCTCGTGGATGCCCTTGAGCGGATCGTCCTCGCGGTGATCCTTGATGATGTCGCCCACGCCGGCCTCTTCGCTGTCGCCGATCGGCTGGTCGAGTGAGACGGGCTGCCGCGACATCCGCCAGACGCACGTGGCCTCCTCGATCGTGAGGCCGCTGATCCGGGCGAGGTCTTCCACCGCCGGCTCCCGGCCGTGCTCCTGGCGAAACTGCTTCGCGATGTTGCGCAGCTTCGTCATCGTGTCGACCATGTGCACGGGCACACGGATCGTGCGGCTCTGATCGGCGATCGCGCGGGTGATGGCCTGCCGGATCCACCAAGTGGCGTAGGTCGAAAACTTGAAGCCGCGGGCGTGCTCGAACTTGTCGACGGCCCGCATCAGGCCGGAGTTGCCCTCTTGGATCAGGTCGAGAAACGAGAGGCCGCGGTTGCGATAGCGTTTGGCGATCGACACCACGAGCCGCAGGTTGCCGGCGGCGAGATCGCGCTTGGCGACGTCGTAGCGATTCTGGAGGTCCGTGAGCCGGCCCAACCGGCGCGCGAGCGTCCGGGTGCTCTCCCGGACGCCGAGCAGAAGCCGGCGGCGCTCATGCTGAAGCGGCTCTGCCAGCCGCCGATCGGCGGCCGCCCTGCCCATGCCCTGAAGCTCGGAGTGGATGGCCTCGAGCCTGTCGCCCACGCCGCGCAGCCGCTTGAGCAGCGGATAGAGCCGCTGGATCCGCAGGTTGCATTCCTCCACGAGCCGCACAGCCTTGCTCCGTTTGCGCACCAACTGCCGCCAGGCCTCGCGCCGCTTCGCGAGCGGCACCTTCCGAGACATCGCGATCCGGAAGAGCTGCTTCTTCTCCTGTTCGAGCCGGCGGAGCGTCTCGAGATTTGGAACGAGCCGCTTGAGCGTCCGCTTCTTCTCGCTGGTGTTCGTGACGGAAACTTCGATCGTGCGGTCGAGGCGAAGCTTGCCGGCGAGCACCTGCTCGAGCAGCTGCACGGCGCCGGCGAGGACGAGGTCGTTGCCGAGCATCGTGTTGCGAAAATGCCGCCGCCACTGTTCGATCCGCCGCGCGTTCGACACCTCGGTCTCGCGGGTGAGCAGCGGGATACCGCCCATCTGCAGCAGGTAGAGCCGGATCGGGTCGTCGATCGCCCCGAGCTTGCGGGCACCGGCGGCCTTTGCTTTTTTCGGTTTCGCGGCGGTTGGGGCAGGGGGGGCGATGGATCGGCTCATGACAGTCCTTTCGGGTCGGGTCGGTGCATCCGCAGGTGTGACCCTGACATTGCCATGCATTCCCGATGCCACGTCGCCGGGCCAATGCCCCTCGAACTCAGAAAACGTCACAAAACAGCCGTATTTGAGCCGCATGCGGCGATTTCCCCGCGGGCCGGGCGAGCGTTGGGCGAGGCCTGCGGTGTCGCCGGCGGGCGACACCGCAGGCGACAGCCGGGTCGACGGGATGCAACGCCCCGCGGGGCTGCGCTCAAGCCGGCCATGGCAGCGGCTCGAAACAGACCTCGCCGAAAGAGGCGGGGGCATCCCTATAATTCCATTCTTTCGAGCGAGGCCGGTTTCTCTCAGGGATGGTGGTGCATGGAAATCATTCTGTTGGTCGTGATCGCGGTCGTCTTCCTCGTCGGCCTCGTCGCGTTCGCCATGGGGCGGCAGGGCTGGAACTGGGGCACGATCATCGCCGGCATCCTGGTGCTGCTCGCGTCGCTCGGCTTCACGTTCCTGGCCGGCATGGTCGGCCAGCAGGAACGCGCCTGGCGCGAAATCATTGCCGGCTATGAAAAGGAGATCGCGAAAAAACGCGAAGGCATCGGCGGCGAAGGGGCTGACTCCGCTCAGCAGTCGATCGCCGCACTCGAACTGGAAAAGGCCCGCTGGCAGCGGGTGTGGAATCTGGTGGACGAGTGGGGCGGCCGATCGTGGCCCAACGCCTCCTTCACGCCCCCGCTGGAGGGCAGGGCGGGCTCGATCACGGTGGAGGACGTCGAGAAACTGACAGCCGTGGCCGGCGCGGAAGTCTACGTCTTCGACGAGGCCGACATCGCAGAAGGCGGCGCATTCCTGGGGGCCTTTCGCGTCGATGCCGTGAATGGCAACAAGCTCTCGATCTCGCCGGCCTCCCCACCGACGGAAGAAGACGACAAACTCTGGGCAAAGCCCCGCGAGACGGTCAGGGTGTATGAGACGCTGCCCAACGACACATGGCTGGCATTCCACACGCTGAGCCCCACAAAGGGCGCGGCCGCAGAGGCCGACGAAGAATCCGTTTTGCCCGAGCCGAAGATCACCGACCCCGAGGCGCTCCTCAACCATCTCGAAGGACGGCTCGAGGAAGTCCGCCAGCACGCGGAAATCGTGCCCGAGGAAAAACTGCCCGAGATCATCGAGAATCTTCGGCAGGGCACCATCTCGCCCGGCCGCTACTGGGCCACGGTCGAGTTCAAGCAGCCGACATCATTCCCGATCAAAGGCCAGGAACCGGCACAGTTTGAGTCGGGGCAGACGGGAGAGTTCGACCTCGAGACGGCGCAGAAGCTCAAGGACGAGGGAGTTGTCGAGATCGTGGCCGTTGAATCGCGCCGGCCGCTCGTCGATCCGCTGATGGCAATCCGTGGCGGCGAGCATGCGGGCGCTGATGGCGGCGGCACGGTGCAGACCGAGGGTCTGCTGTTCATGCGGCGGATGCTCGAGAGCGATATCGTGGACATCCTGGCGATGACCGAACGGCTCAAGGCAGCCAAGACGACCGCCGAAAGCCAGCGCGGCATCCACGCCCGCGAGGCAGGCGATCTTGGCGACGACCTCAAGAACTGGCAGGCCGACGCCGAAGCCGCCGAGCAAACGGCCACGAAGTTTGAACAACGCGTGGCCGATTTGGGGACGGAACTGGCGGGCCTGGAGACGGCGATCGTGGAACTGGGTCGCGAGCTCGCCGGCGCCTCCGCCTTGCTTGCGAGCGAGATTGATGCCGCCGCCCCTCATCCGGCGAGGGCCGGGGCCCAGCCGGCCGGGGCCGACAAGCGGATTCCCTGACAGATTCTGGGCAGACCGGTTAGACTGCCGCGATTCAAAACCTGTCCCTTTCCCACCCGCCCACCCGAGCATCATGGCCAGTATCGCCGCCCAGCATGGCAACAAGGTTCGCCTGAAGAAGGCCGTCCACCACCACAAGCTCGCCAGCCGCCGGGGAATGCTCGAGCGGATGTTCACGCTCTGGTTCCGCGGCTTTGTCTACAACCAGATCTGGGAAGATCCTCGGGTCGATGCGGCGGCGCTGCAGCTCGGCCCCGAATCGAGTCTGCTGACGATCTCGAGCGGCGGCTGCAACGTCCTCAATTATCTGGTGCACAAGCCGAAGCGAATCGTGGCGGTGGATCTCAACGCCAACCATATGTCGCTCACGCGGCTCAAGCTTGCCGCCCTCAAGCGCCTGCCCGACTACGAGTCGTTCTACAACTTTTTCGGCTATGGCCGGCACGCCGACAACATCCCCAACTACAATCGCTACATCCGTGATCACCTCGACCCCGTTACGCGAAAGTTCTGGGAATCGAGCGATTGGCCCGGCAATGCGGTCGGCCCCAAGCGGATCGGCTACTTCAAGCGCGGTCTCTACGAGCAGGCCAAGCTCGGCCAGTTCTTCCGGATCGTGCATGGCATTGCGAAGTCGGCCGGCCGCGACCCGGCCCGCCTCGTGGCGGCCAAGACGATGGCCGAGCAGGAGAAGATCTTCGACGAGACGTTCGGCCCGCTCTTCGACAACAAACTCGTCCGCTGGTTCGGCCGGCAGCCCGTCGCGGTCTACAGCCTCGGCATCCCCCCCAGCCAGCACCAGGCCATGCTCGACGAGCACGAAAACGACGGCGGCAAGCTCTTCGACATGTATAAGCAGCGGGTGAAGCGGCTGGCATGCGGCTTTCCGCTCGACGACAACTACTTCGCCTGGCAGGCCTTCAGCCGGCGCTACGATCACGAGGGCCGCCGCGGCCTGCCCGACTATCTCAAGCGGGAAAACTACGACACGATCAAGTCGATGGTCGATCGCGTGGAGACCCAGATCGCCTCGCTCGGCGACTACCTGCAGGGGGAAACGCCCGGCGCGCTCAACGGCTTCATCTTCCTCGACAGCCAGGATTGGATGCCGCCGCAGGTGATCGAGGATCTCTGGTCGCAGGTGGTTCGGGTGGGAGGCCCGGGGACGCGGGTGATCTTCCGCACGGCCGGTGAGAAATCCCCGGTGGAGGCGGCCCTGTCGCCCGCCACCCGGAGCCGCTTCTTTTATAACCAGGAGCGGTCGGCGGAGCTCCACAAGCAGGATCGATCGGCGATCTACGGCATGTTCCACCTCTATGAAATGCTCCCCGCTTCATGAGCGGGGTCGCCGGGAAGCAGCCAGTGTCTTCATCGAACAACCGTGGCGGCGGTGCCGACGACCAGGCCGTGGCCATGGACCGGATGTATCGGTTCACGCGGCACATCTACGATTTCACCCGCGCCTACTACCTCCTCGGCCGCGACCGCATGCTCGCGAAGGTGGAGACATCGCCGACGACGGCCACGCTGGAGGTGGGGTGCGGCACGGCCCGCAACTTGATCAAGCTCGCCGAGCGGAAGGCGCCCGGAAAGCTCTACGGCCTCGACGCCTCGCACGAGATGCTCGAGACGGCCGCGGCCAGCATCGCGAAGACCGGCGTCGACCGCGGCCACGACGACAAGATCGTCCTGCGGCAGGGGCTCGCCGAGCAGCTCGATGCCAAGCGGATGTTCGGCCGCGACGAGCCGTTCGACACCGTCTATTTCTCCTACTGCCTCTCGATGGTGCCGACCTGGCCGGGGGCTCTCGAGGCCGCGATGGCCTGCCTGCGGCCGGGGGGCACGCTCCTGATCGTCGATTTCTGGGATCAAAAAGAACTGCCGTCCGTCTTCGCGGCCGGCTTGAAGAAGTGGCTGTCGCTCTTCCACGTGCACTACCGCCCGGAGGTGCACGACGCGCTCGTGGAGCTCGGCCGCTCGGGCCGGGCCGAGGTGCAGTTCGAATCGGTCGCGAAGCGCTACGCCTACATCGCGACGCTGCGGAAGAACTAACAGCTTCTCCCCAGCGCCGTGGTCGGCGGAAGTCGACGAGCATTTGGACCGAGTCTTCGAGGGCCACCGCGAGGCGACTTCTGCCGCCACGGCGTTTTTTTATGGCAACAGGAAGACGAGGCCCGTGACCGTGGCGGCCTGCACCGCCATGCCGCGGTAGCTGATCGGCACGGCCGGGCAGGTCCAGGGGGCGCAGTTGCCGGGGCGGTAGTAGCCGAGCGGATAGACGCATTCCCACGGCAGCTCCACGCCCATCTTGTAGGGAAGCACGGGCAGGGTCACGAAGAAGTGCGCGGCCGACACGACCGGGTCGGCCCAGCCGTGCGAGTGGCCATAGCGTTCGAGGTTCCAGTCCTCGAAATAGAGCGGCTTGTGGCAATAGCCGGCCGCCTTCCAGGTGAACGTCGTGGAGGCAAAACGCCGCGGCTCGAAGACTTCCCCCTCGAGCCGGCATTCGCAGGGATAATCGTTGCCGGCCCGGCCGCCCACGCGGATGTCGAGGTCGATGTCGGCAAGCCGGTCGGCCCGCAGTTTCCTGAGCGCTTCGGCGCAGTTCTTACCCTTTTCCTGGCAGGAGTCTTTCCCGCTCACGACGACGACGCCGCCTCCATCCGGCCCGCGGCCTTCCGCCGTCGTCACCCCACGTTCTGCCTCTCCCGCGTCTGCGACATCACCGTTGCGGGCGGCTGCCTGCTCGAGCGACCGCCAGTCGTAGGCGCGTGTTTCGGGCGCTGCGGCGAGAAGCGCTACGAGCGCGATTGCAGCGACGACGGAGGCGAAGGGATCGGCGGAAGCTCGACGAGCCGAAAAATAAAACTGGCGCCGCCGCGGCCACCGCGAGGATCCAAAGGACCGCGAAGCGGCGACTTCTGCCGTCCCTGAGCCGGCGCGGCAGAGGCAGTTGGCTTCGAAGAAACGCTCACTCCCCCTGCTTGTGCTCCGCGGAGTAGTTCGGGGCTTCCTGCGTGATGACGATGTCATGTGGATGGCTTTCCCGCACGGCGGCCGCCGAAACCTGGATGAACTGGGCGTCGCGCCTCAGCTCATCGATCGTCCGCGTGCCGCAATAGCCCATCCCGGCCCGCAGGCCGCCGACGAGCTGATAGACGAACACGCTCAAGGGGCCCTTGAAGGGCACGCGCCCTTCCACCCCTTCCGGAACCAGTTTGTCACCGCCGCGCCCTGTCGCCTTCTGCCGGTAGCGTTCGCTCGAGCCCTGAACCATCGCCCCGAGCGATCCCATGCCGCGGTAGGCCTTGAACGTGCGGCCCTGGTAGAGGACCGTCTGTCCGGGACTTTCCGCGACGCCCGCCAGGAGCCCGCCCACCATGCAGCAGTGGGCCCCGGCCGCGATCGCCTTGGTGATGTCTCCCGAGTAGCGAATGCCTCCGTCTGCGATCACCGGCACGCCGGCGCCGGCCGCCTCCTGTGCGGCCTCCCAGACCGCCGTGATCTGGGGGACGCCGACACCGGAGATGACCCGCGTAGTACAGATCGACCCGGGACCGATCCCAACTTTGACTCCATCTGCGCCAGCCTTGATGAGATCGCGACAGCCTGCCCGGGTTGCCACATTCCCCGCAATCATCTCGATCCCCCAGCGTTTCTTGATTGCCGAGACTGTCTCGATCACGTTGGAGGAGTGGCCGTGGGCCGAGTCCACGATCAAGACGTCGACCCCCTTGGCGATCAGGCTCTCGGCCCGCTCGTAGTCGAACACGCCGACGGCCGCACCGACCCGCAGTCGGCCCTGCCGGTCTTTGCAGGCGTTGGGGAACCGCTTCATCATGTCAATGTCTTTGATCGTGATCAGGCCGGTGAGCAGGCCCGCGGCATCGACAAGCAGCAACTTCTCCACCTTGTTGGCCATCAGCACCTTCTCGGCCTCGTCGAGCGTGACGTTGCCGGTGGCCGTCACGAGGCCGGTACGGGTCATGATGTCGGCGACAGGGGTTTCGCCGCTCTCGAGAAACCGCAGGTCGCGCCGCGTGATGATGCCGACGAGCCGCCTGTTCTCCTCGGTGATGGGCACGCCCGAGATGTTGTATTGATCCATCACGTCGCGGGCCCGGCCGACCGTGGCGGTGGGGGGCAGGGTGACGGGATCCATGATGATCCCGTTGGCGCTGCGCTTGACCTTGTCCACCTCCTCGCTCTGCCGCTCGATGGAGAGATTTTTGTGGATCACCCCGAGGCCGCCCTCCTGGGCCAGGGCGATCGCCATCTCGCTCTCCGTGACGGTGTCCATCGGGGAGCTGACCAGCGGGATGTTCAGCCGGATGCCCCGGGTGAGGTTCGTGCTGACATCCACCTCCGCCGGCACCACGGCGGAATAGCGGGGCACGAGGAGAACGTCATCGAAGGTGATCCCGGTTGCGACGATTTTCCCGTCCATGAGGGGCTCCCGAGGGGCTGGAAAACCGCGGATTATGCGGCTGCGGCCCCAAAAGGGCAACGACCGGCCGTGCCTCACGGGCGATTCCCAGCCCCGCGGCGCACGGCGCTGAAGCGTGTCCTAGGTTTGTGGGTCCGATTCACTCTTCCTCCTCTTCTCGCTGCAACAGCCTCATCATGCGTTTTCTCGACGACTACATCGCCGCCCAGCAAACCCCTCGCCGGTCCCCCGCGCCGGAAGGCGCGATCGCCCGCCCGGATCGTGCCACGCTCGAGGCACACCTCGCCCGCCGCCGCTACGGCCGCTTCACGCTCACCGAGGCGATCCGGCCGAGCTGGCAGCTCGACATCGTGCCACAGGCCGGCTACCGCTTCGACACCTACGTCGATCCGCGGACTGGCTCGCGGCTTCCCGCGCTCGTCGCCTCGGTCTCGAGCGAAGATCTCTTCGAGACCTTCCTGCGGCTGCTCGAACCGATCGGCGACGCCTGCGATGTCGTGCTCGAAACCTCACACGATGGCGACGGCGGCCCCGCCAAGGGCCAGCGCCGCGCCGAATTCAATCGCGAGGGCATGGAGCGGCTCGTGCTCGAGAGCGTGCTTTGGGACTTCGAAGACCTGCTGCTCAACGACGGCTGCACCGGCATCGCGATCATGCACCCGGAGGAACCGATCGAGGTGCAGCTCGACGAGCACAAACTGCTCGTCGTCTACGCGCCCAACCGCCGCCCATTCGAGCGGATTCTCGAAGAGCAGGGCATCGCCCGCAACGATTCGATGCGGTTCATCTCGCAGGGGGAGCACCTCCACACCTCCCACACCCGCTTCGCCCGGCTCTTCGACGAAATGACCGCCCACTTCGGCGCGGCCTGAGTAGACCGCTTGCTCCGCAAGCGGATCAAACCGCATCCGCCGGCTCGCGGGCGGCAGAAGTCTCCTCGCAGAGAAACTTTCTCCGTTGACGACCTAAGGAGCTTCATTCCTCAGAAGGTCGAAAGTTCCTAACGCTCGTCGAGCTTCCGCCGACCCGCGAGCCTCGCCAATCGTCAGGAAGGGGTCTCCTGGACCGGGGTTTCGCGGGGCAGAATGGGCTTGAGCCAGGCGGGCGGATTCACCACTATCCGTCCCATGCATTCCCCCCGGCCTCCCGTGCTTGTCGCGATTGCCCTCGCCGCCTTCATGGCCGGTGAGGCCGCGGCGCAGCCGATGCCGGACCAGCCTCTCGATCCGTTCACTCCGCTGCCCGCCGGCGCCGTCGTCGGCCCGCAGGGGCCCGTCATGCCGGGGCTCGCGCCTGGCTCGCGCAATGCCGTCGTCATCCCGCCGCTCGATGCGGAGCAGGTGTGGAAGCAGATGGTGGACGTCGTCGACGACTATTTCAAAGTGCAGTCGGAGCAGCGGGTCGTGTTCTCCAATGGCGTGCCTGTCGAAGGACGGATCGACACCTATCCGCAGACCGGCGCCACGCTCCTCGAACCCTGGCGACGCGATTCGATCGGCTTCCGCGAGCGGCTCGAGAGCACGCTGCAATCGATCCGGCGAACCGGCTCGATGCGTCTCATTCCCGATCCGGCCGGCTGGCGGATCGAGACGGTGGTGCTCAAGGAACTCGAATACCTGCCGCGGCCGATGCGGGCGACGACCGGCGGCGCCTCGTTTCGCAATGACGATTCGCTCTACCGCTACGGCACGCCGCTGCCCACGCTCGGACAGCAGGTGGGCGATCAGCCCCGACCGGTGGCCAACCCCACGCCGAATCTCGGGTGGATTCCGCTGGGCCGCGACCCGCTGCTCGAGCAGCGGATGCAGTCGCAGGTGCTGGCCCGGCTCGGCGTTGCGCCGATGCCGACTCAGGAGCCCTATTACCAGCCGCCCGAAGGCGGCGGGGCCACGAACGTGGCGCCGGTCACGCCTGGCCCCGTCTTCGGCGCGCCGATCCAGCCGGAGCAGCTGCCGGCGGGTGCCGTCATCGCCCCGGGACCGGCCGTGCCGATCGAGTCGTTGCCTGTGCCGAGGTAGACCGCTTGCTCCGCAAGCGGATCGTCAGCCGGCTCACGGGCGGCAGCTGACCTGTCCGCCGCTCCGACGGCGGAATGGCTCCTCGCGGTGGCCCTCGCGGACTCGGTCCAAATGCTCGTCGAGCTTCCGCCAACCCGCTCGCCTCGCCCCGCAGATCCGCTTGCGGAGCAAGCGGTCTACTTTTTACTCGTCGGTGACGCAGCCGCGTGAGGCGGGTGCGACGCAGCGGATGTATTTGGCGAGCATGCCGCGGGTGGCTTTCACGGGCGGGGCCTTCCATTCGGCCCGCCGCTTCGCGAATACGTCAGCGGAAATCTCGACGTCGATCGAGGCCTTGTCGGCATCGATCACCACCACATCGCCATCCCGCACCAGCGCGATCGGCCCGCCATCCTGCGCCTCGGGCACCACGTGCCCGACGATGAAGCCGTGGGAGCCGCCCGAGAACCGGCCGTCGGTGATCAGGGCCACGTCGTTGCCGAGCCCCGCGCCCATGAGGGCGGAGGTGGGCGTGAGCATCTCTGGCATGCCGGGGCCGCCCTTCGGCCCCTCATAGCGGATGATCACCACGTCGCCCCGCTTGATCGCTCCCTGCTCGAGGGCGTTGAGCATCGCCTCCTCGCTGTCAAAGACGCGGGCCGGGCCGCTGAACCGCGAGCCTTCCTTGCCGGTGATCTTGGCGACGGCCGAATCGGGGGCGAGGTTGCCGTGGAGGATCGTGATGTGGCCCGTCTTTTTGATCGGGTTTTCGACCGGCTGGATGATCTTCTGCCCCGGGGCGAGCCCCTTGCTCGTGGCCAGGTTCTCGGCGAGCGTCTTGCCCGTCACGGTCATGCAATCGCCGTCCATGAGCCCCTTGTCGAGCAGGTATTTCATCAGGCCGCTCGTGCCGCCGATCGAGTGGAGGTCTTCCTGCACGTATTTCCCGCTCGGCTTGAGGTCGGCGAGGTAGGGAATGCGGCGGGCCACCTTCTGGAAGTCGGCCGGCGTGAGGTCGATGCCGACGGTGCGTGACATCGCGATCAGGTGCAGCACGGCATTGGTCGAACCGCCGAGCGCCATGATCGTGACCATCGCGTTTTCGAAGGCGCGGCGGGTCATGATGTCGCGCGGCTTGAGGTCCCGCTCGAGCAGGGTGCGGATCGCAGCGCCGGCCCGCAGGCACTCGTTCAGCTTGTCGGGATGCTCGGCCGGGATGGAGGCGCTATCCGGCAGCGCCATGCCCATCGCCTCGATCGCCGTGGCCATCGTATTGGCCGTATACATGCCGCCACAGGCACCGGCTCCGGGGCAGGCATGGCGGACGATGTCGCCGCGGCGGGCGTCGTCGATCCGGCCCGCCACATATTCGCCGTAGCACTGGAAGGCGGAGACGATGTCGAGCGCCGTGCCGTCGGCAAGGTGGCCGGGCTTGATCGTGCCGCCGTAGACCATCAGGGCGGGGCGGTTGAGCCGCCCCATCGCGATCAGGCAGCCCGGCATGTTCTTATCGCAGCCGGGGATCGCCACGAGGGCGTCGTACCATTGCGCGTGCATCACCGTCTCGATCGAGTCGGCGATCACGTCGCGGGAGGGGAGGGAGTAGCTCATCCCCTCGGTGCCCATCGAGATGCCGTCGCTGACACCGATCGAGTTGAACCGCATCCCGACCATGCCGGCCGCGATCACGCCCTCGCGGACCTTCGCCGCGAGTGTGTCGAGGTGCATGTTGCAGGTGTTGCCCTCGTACCACATGCTCGCGATGCCCACCTGCGGCTTGTCGAGATCGGCGGGCTGGAGCCCGGTGCCGAGCAGCATCGCCTGCGAGGCGCCCTGCGAGCGGGGTTGCGTGATGCGGGAGCTATAGCGATTCAGCTGGGCCATGCTTCAATTCCTCCGGGGTTTTGGTGCAGAATAGTGTTCTGTGCAAGCCTTTGAAAGATGCCCGTCATGCGCCCCGCATTCACGCGCCCCGAATTCGTCTTCCTCGACCTCGGCAACGTGATCGTCTCGTTCGATCGCGACAAGGCCTACCGGCAGATGGCCGAGGTGTCGGGGGTCGACCAGGCGGCGGTGCGGCAGGCCGTCGAGCCGACGGGCCTCAATGAAGCGATCGAACGCGGGGCGATCGATTGGCGAGCGTTTCACGAGGCCTTCTGCCGCCATACGAGTTCCGCGCCGTCGCCCGACGCGCTCGCCCACGCCGCGAGCGACATGTTCGCGCTCAATGTCGCCATGCTGCCGGTGATCGCAGGACTCGAGCGGGCCGGCATTCCTATGGGCATCCTCTCGAATACCTGCGGCCCCCACTGGAATCACCTCCTCGCCAGCGGCTATGCCGTCATGCCGGGGAATTTCGTCGCGACCGTGCTCAGCCACGAAGTCGCGGCGATCAAGCCGGCCCCGGAGATCTACGCCCGCGCCGCGAGCCTGGTCGGCGTGCGACCCGACAAGATTTTTTTCTGCGACGACATCGCGACGCACGTCGATGCCGCCCGGTCCGCCGGCTGGGATGCGGAACTCTTCACGTCGGCCGTGGCGCTGGCCGACGACCTCGACCGTCGCGGGATCAACCTCGGCATGTGACGGGGCGCGGTGTCAGGGGGTGGCCAACCGAGCGAGCAATTCCTGTTCCTGGAAATTGCCCTCGATGACCACCCGCCCATCCACCTCCACGACGGGCACCCGAGTGCCGAATGCCCGGGCGAGATCGGGCGAGGCATCGATGTCGACCACCCTCATTCCCGCGGCATAAGGGGCGAGCATGTCCTCCGCCCGCTCGCAGAGGTGGCAGCCGCGCCGGGAATAGAGCACGATCTTCATGCCTGAGTGTAGTATTGGGGGGAAGGGAGCGAGTCTACAAACATCCGTCTGTGCACCATGAGTGAAGCCCCAGAGAAAAAAGCCGCCGCTAAGCCTGCGCAGCCCGAACAGACGGCGGCGGAATTCATCCGCCTCGTCAAGCTGAGCGGGCTCGTCGAACAAGACAGGATCGACAAGACGATCGCACCGTGGTCTGACGCAGCGGGCCCGCTGCCCGCGGAGCTCCCGGCGGCCCTTGTGGCGGCCGATTTGCTCACCGAATGGCAGATCGAACAGCTCCGTAAGGGCAAGCACAAAGGCTTCATGCTCGGCAAATACAAGTTGCTGCGGCTCCTGGGGGCCGGCGGCATGAGCAGCGTCTACCTCGCCGAAAACCCCACGCTGCGTCAGCGCGTCGCGATCAAGGTGCTGCCGGTCAAGCGTGTCGAAGAGAGCTCCTATCTCGCCCGGTTCGAGCGGGAGGCGCAGACCGCCGCGCGGCTCAGCCACCACAACATCACCCGCGCCTTCGACCTCGACACCTCTGGCTCGATCCACTTCATCGTCATGGAATACGTCGAGGGTACCGACCTGCAAGTCAAGGTAAAGGCCGAGGGACCGCTCGACATCCGCGAGGCCGCCGACTTCATCCGTCAGGCGGCCATTGGCCTGCATTACGCGCACGAGGAAGGGCTCGTGCACCGCGACATCAAGCCGGCGAACCTCATGCTTGACCGCAAGGGCACGGTGAAGATCCTCGATCTCGGCCTCGCACTCGGTGACGACGACGAAAATGCATCACTCACCCGCGAGCACGACGAAAAAGTGCTCGGCACCGCCGACTACCTCGCCCCCGAACAGGCCAAAGACAGCCACCTGGCCGACCGCCGCAGTGATGTGTATGCACTCGGGTGCACGCTCTTCTACCTGCTCGTCGGCAAGGCGCCCTTCGCGAAGGGCTCGCTCGGCGAGCGGGTTCGCGCCCACATGAACGAGCCGCCGCCAAACCTGCTCGAGATCCGCAGCGACGTGCCGACCGAGATCGCTGAACTCTATTTCCGGATGATGGCCAAGGATCCGAACGGTCGCCCACAGACGGCGCAGGAGGTGGCCGATGCGCTCGATGCGTGGCTCAAGTCGACGAGTGGAGCCAGGCAGCAGGAGCGGTCGGAGCCACCACGGCGTTCGCTGCGTCGATCGCCGGGTGAAAAGAGCGGAAGCATCGACCCGCGAAAGCTGCAGCCTCCGGGCCCCGTCATGCGCAGCGGCCCGGGCAGCAGTTCCGGCGGCTTGGGGTCTGCTGTGTCTGGCAGTGGGCCGAGGCGCGGTGGGAGCGACGCCGCCCGGCGGACTCCGGGCTCCGATGTGGACCTTTCGTCGCTGTCGTTCCCTTCGTCGCCGTCGAGCGGCAGCCGTTCCACCGCGAAGATGCCAAACGTCAGTCCGGCCGTCGCCCCGAAGCCACAAGCAACCGCCAAACCCGATCCCGCGGCCCAGCCCACGAAAGTTGCCGGTCCGTCTCGGCGTTTCAGCGGCGCGGGAACCGCAGTGCGAGGGCTCTTCGAAAAACAGGTCGCCGGCCTGCCGATCGGTTTCTGGATCGTGGTGGGAATCGCGCTCATCGCCGCCGCCGGCCTGGCCGTGAGGGTGTTCGCGGGTTCAAAAAAGCCCGGCCAGGGTAAAGGCAGCGATACCAAAGCAGTTCAGAAGCAGGACGAGTAGACCGCTTCATCACGAAATGGAACGCTGCCGGCTCGCGGGCGGCAGAAGGTGGTCGCTGCGCGACTCCTTCGGATCCTCGCGGTGGCCCTCGAAGACTCGGTCCAAATGCTCCGCGACCTTCCGCCGACCCGCTCGCCTCGTCCTGCGTAGATCGTTTTGTGCCAGAGCGGCCTACTGTGACGGGCCGATGGTCCAGTCGCCGTCGGCGAGCGCGTCGAGCGTGGACCGGTGGGTGAGGTCGTAGTCGAGCGGTGTGAGCGTCACATCGCCGGCCGTGAGGGCGGTGACGTCGGAATCGTGGGGCGATGGCGGGGGCGGCGGGTCGTTCGTCGCCCAGTAGTAGGCGCGGCCGCGGGGATCGACCCGGCGCTCGAAAGCCTCGCCATAGCGCGACGTACCCATCGGCACGACCCGTAGCCGCGGGCTCCCCGCCAGGGCTCGCGTCGGGATATTGATGTTGTAAAGACTGCCGGCCGGGGGCCGGCGGTCGAGCAGCCCGCGGATCACGTCGATCGCGATCTCGGCAGCCCGGTCGAAATCGGCATGCTCGTCATACTCGAGCGAGACGGCGATGCTCGTGATTCCGAAGAATGCCCCTTCGATCGCGGCGGCCACGGTGCCCGAATAGAGCACATTGATCCCGGCGTTGAGACCGCTGTTGATGCCGCTGACGACGACATCGGGGCGTCGCGGGCAGAACTCAGAAATTCCGAGTTTCACCGCGTCGGCCGGGCTGCCATCCACGGCCCAGCCCCGGCTGCGACCGCCCTCGAAGATCTCCTTGGCGGTGAGCGGCGTGAGAAAGGTGATCGCGTGCCCCACACCGCTCTGCTCGGTGGACGGTGCGACCACACTCACGTCGCCAATCCGACGGAGGGCGCGTTCGAGCGCCGCGAGGCCGGGGGCGAAGATGCCGTCGTCGTTCGTAAGTAACGTGAGCATGGCGAAAACCTCTCACTATAGAACCTGGGCCCGCCGACTTTCTATACTCGTCGGCTTTTCCGCCCCCTTCCCGCCACTCCCGCCATGAAGCCCTCGCCCGACAGGTCTCCCCAGCAGGCCGAGCGCGTGATCGTGCTCGACTTCGGCTCACAATACGCCCAACTGATCGCCCGCCGGGTTCGCGAGCAGCATGTCTACTGCGAGATCGTCCGGCACGACATCACGGCCACGCGGATCGAGGAGCTCGCCCCGCGCGGCATCATCCTGTCTGGAGGACCGTCGAGCGTCTACGAGGCGGGGGCGCCCCGCTGCGATCCCGGCCTCTTCAAGCTTGGCATCCCGGTGCTCGGCATCTGCTACGGCATGCAGCTCGCCTGCGATGCCCTCGGCGGCCGCGTGGGCCAGGCCCATGCGCGGGAGTACGGCCGCGCCGTGCTCGACGTGACCGCCGACGACACGATCTTCGCCGGCATCCCGCGGCACACGGAAGTGTGGATGAGCCACGGCGACCAGGTCGATCAGGTGTCGGCCGATTTTCTTCCGCTCGCCAAGACCCCCACCTGCCCGCTGGCCGCCGTCAGGCATCGCTCGCTGCCGGTCTTTGGACTGCAGTTTCATCCCGAGGTCACCCACACCGCAGCCGGCAGCGGCATGCTCGCCAACTTCCTCAAGCATGCCTGTGGCTGCTCCGGCTCCTGGCGGCTCGAAGACTTCGCCGACGCCGTCATCCGCGACCTGCGGGCGCGGGTGGGGACAGACCGCGTGATCTGCGGCCTGTCCGGCGGCGTCGATTCGGCCGTCGTGGCGGCGCTTCTTTCGCGGGCGATCGGCGACCAGCTCTCCTGCATCCTCGTCGACAACGGCCTGTTGAGGAAGAACGAGGCGGCGGCCGTGATCGACGAATTCACGACCCACTTCAAGACCGATCTCCACGTCGTGCCGGCCGAGAAGATGTTTCTCGACGTCCTCGCCGGCGTGACGGAACCTCAGGAGAAGCGGCGACGCATCGGCAAGGCTTTTGTCGATTGCTTCGCCGAGGAGGCCGCGAAGATCAAGGGGGCGAAATTCCTCGCCCAGGGCACGCTCTACCCCGACGTGATCGAGAGCGGCGCGGCCCCCGACGGTCCGGCGGCTACGATCAAGCTGCATCACAACGTAGGCGGCCTGCCGGAAGACCTGCAATTCGAACTGATCGAGCCCTTGCGCGACCTCTTCAAGGATGAAGTCCGCCGGCTTGGCCTGCAGCTCGGCCTACCCGAAAGGATCGTCTGGCGGCATCCATTTCCCGGGCCGGGCCTCGCCGTCCGCTGCCTTGGCGAGGTGACAAAACCCCGGCTCGACAAGCTCCGCGAGGCAGACGCGATCGTGCTCGAGGAGATCGAGCGGGGGGGGCTGATGCGGAAGGTCTCGCAGGCCTTCGCCGTGCTCCTGCCGGTGCAGAGCGTCGGCGTGATGGGAGATGCGCGAACCTACGACGACGTCCTCGCTGTCAGGGCCGTGGAGACCGAAGACTTCATGACAGCCGACTGGAGCCACCTCCCCTACGAGATGCTCGCCCGCATCTCGAGCCGCGTGATCAACGAGGTCCGCGGCATCAACCGCGTGGTCTACGACATCTCGTCGAAGCCGCCGGCCACCATCGAGTGGGAATGAGACCCTACTGCGCTGCCTTCGTGTATTGCTGCCCGCGCACCACCTGCACGTCGGCGAGCCACGCGATGCAGGCGTAGTACTCGAAATACTCGTGCGAGACGTGCGTGAGAATCTTCTCCGCCACCTCCATCGGCACCACGAATTCGAGCTTCATCGTCTTCGCTCCGGTCGCCACGGCGACATTCCTGGTGCTCCTCGAACCCTGACCGACGACCTCGCTGAGTGTGTAGCCGGTGGCACCGAGCCGGAGTCCTTCCTCGGCGATGTCTTCCATGATCACGGTCTCGCCGATGACTGTCACGATCTTGAGCGGGTAAAGATGCATGGGATTCCTCGTTTCGCGCGCCGGACTCAGGTGGCTCCCAGCCACTTGGCCATCTCGAAATAGATCGGGATACCGAAGGCTATGTTGAACGGAAACGTGATGGCAAGGGCCGCCGTGATCGAGTACGTGGGATTCGCCTCGGGCAGGGTGAGCCGCACCGCCGGTGGCGCGGCGATGTACGACGCACTGGCGACGATGGCCGCCAACACGGTGCACCCGCCCAGATTCAACCCGGCGAGATGGCCGAGATAGGCACCGAAGAAGCCGTGGACCATGGGCATCAGGATGCCGAAAGCGACGAGAAACGGCCCCACTTTCACGAGATCCCCGAGCCGCTCGCCGGCGACGAGCCCCATCTCGAGCAGGAAGATGCAGAGCGCTCCACGAAATAGCATCCCCTTGCTCTGGAAAAAGTCGTAGAACGGCTGAAACGCTTTCTCGTCCATGAAAAGCGTGGAGACGAAACCAATGACCAGCAGTCCGGCCATCAACATGATCGACTGGCCGGTGATCACCTCGTACAGGGCCTCGTAGAGCCTCGATTCGCGAGCCTGCCGGCGGCCGGCGCTCGCGGTGGCAGTTCGCTCACGTGCCGAAAGCGCTGCTCCCAGCACGAGCGCGATCGCGATCCCAGGGCATTCGAGGATCGTCACAAGCGTCGGCAGGAAACTGTTGGCGGGATGATGCGTCTGCTCCACGAATGAATTCGCAACCGCGTAGGTGACCGCGGATGTGCTGCCGTAGTGGGCGGCGATACCGGCGGAGTCGGCGATCGACATGCCCCCCAGGTAGCGCAGCACTACGAAGGAAGTGAGCGGGGTGATGCAGCCAAGCAACAATGTCACAAGCACGGGCTTCCAGATGGTAGTCAGGCCATGAAGCTGGTATTCATGCGCGAGCTCGTGGCCGCCAATAAAGCCGATCGACATCAGCAGGAAGATCGCGATCGAAAGATAAAACTCCTTCGGGATCCTGATGCCGCCTTGGATCCGCGTACAAATGATGCCCAGCACGAAGCAGAGGGGAATGGGTGTCAGCAGGTTTCGCTCGAGCGACTCGAGAATCCGGGCAACCTGCTCGGCATTGAAGACGGCGAACGGGACAAACATCTGACAGATCATGCTCGACTCGCGGTGACAATGAGGCGAAACCGATCCCTGGCGAAACCGCCGTCCCGCGACTGCACCGCCGCGGAAGCCAAGAGGTTACCGATGCTGGCGCGGAACGCGACCCCCAATCCTCGCCGACTGTCATATTTTTAAGCCCCACGCGGCTTGGGGCGAGCATGGCATACTACGGATTCACTGGGAGCCAAGCGACTGTCGCCTCCGGAGCCTTCGTCATCATGCTCGTCGCGATCATTGAGGACGACCCAGCCATCGCCAAGGCGGTGCGCACGGCCGTACGTGAGGCGGGGCACGAGTGCACCTGGATTCCAGACGGCGAAACCGCCATCCGCGACCAGACGATTCTGGCGAGCGACATCGTCGTGCTCGACGTGATGCTTCCGAAGGCGAGTGGACTCGAGGTACTCGAGGCGGCTCGATCCGCCGGGATTCGTACCCCAGTGATCGTCCTGACGGCCTTGGGCAATGTGGCCGACAAGCTCGTTGGATTCCAGGCGGGAGCCGACGACTATCTGGTAAAACCGTTCGAGATCGACGAACTCTTGGCCCGGATCGAGGCCGTGCATCGGCGCACGTCGAACAAGCCGGCGATGGAACTCACGGCCGGCAGCCTGCACCTCAGCCTCGCCACGAAACGCCTGACGCTCGACGGCCGCTCGGTCGAACTCACTCCCACGGAGCTCACGATCCTCGAACTCCTGATGCGGTTCAAAGGGCAGGTCGTGACCCGCAAGATGCTCTGCGAGCACGTCTGGGGCTTCAACTGGGACGGCCCCACGAACGTCATCGAGGTGCACATCAACCGGCTGCGGGGAAAGATCGACAAGGGACGCGACGACTCGCTCATCCGCACCATCCGGGGCCGCGGCTATGCCCTCGCGTCTGTTTAGACGGATTCCCTGGGCCACCCTGCGGGTCCGCCTCACGCTCCTCAACACTGCCGTCGTACTTTCGGCGACGATCGCAGCCCTGCTCGCCGTGCGGCTCGCCGGCCGCTCCATCCTCTACCGCGAAGCCGACTCGGTGCTCCGCGGAGAAGTACGGGAAATCAGCATGGCGCTCGAAGACCTGCATCCTGACCGGCAGGCGGTGGTTGAGGAGCTGCGTCGCAAGACGGTCGGCCACCGGGAGCGCGGGTGGTTCGCGCAGCTCCTCGACGGCAACGGCGAAACAATCTGGAAAAGCGACAACTGCCCCGACGTGATCGCCCGCTTGCCGATCCTTTTCGAGAAGAAGGAGAACCTCGTACAGGCGGGGCCCTACCGCTTCGCGCGTCGCACCGTGACCGCTCCCGCCGACGAGTCCTTTCATGTGCGGATCGGCATGCCGACGAAATTCCTCGAACAAGACGTCGATGCACTGGCCCGCATTCTGATTCCCGTCGGCGTCGCCCTGTCGCTGCTCACGCCACTGGCCGGCTATTGGCTGGCGCTGCGGGCCACGAGCCCGATCGCCGAGATTCTGCGGACGGCCGATCACCTGCGCCCCACGCGACTGGGCGACCGGCTCGAGGTTCGCGGCACCAAGGACGAGCTCGATCGGCTTTCCCTCACGATCAACCGCCTGCTCGATCAGGTGGCCGGCTACGTCGAGCGGCAGCAACAGTTCGTGGCCGACGCCGCGCACGAGCTCCGCGGCCCGCTGGCAGCCATTCAAACCAGCCTCGAGGTGGCGGCCTCGAGAGATCGCTCGGCCGCCGAATACCGCGACACGCTCGAGGATCTGCTTGGGGAGACCAGGCAGCTTGCAAAACTCGCCAATGACCTGCTGCTGTTGGCCGAAGGAGAGCTCGCCCCCGGCTCGAGCCAAGCCACAGTCGACTTGGATGTGCTGGTGCAGCAGACGGCCGCGATGTTTGCGGGCGTGGCCGAGGAAGGCGGCATCGACCTGCGCGTCGAATCCGCCGGGGCCATGCTGGTCACCGGCGAGCCGCGGCAACTGCGGCAGGTCGTGAGCAATTTGCTTGACAATGCGATCCGCTTCACGCCGCCTGGGGGCAGAGTCGTGCTGGCACTCTCGTCCGACCCCGGCCGCAAGCAAGCGCGGCTCACGGTGACCGACACAGGCTGCGGCATCGAGCCGCAGCATGTGCCGCGGGTGTTCGACCGATTCTTTCAGGCGGATGTGGCCCGTGACCGCCGCGACAGCCGGCGAGGGGGCGGGCTGGGCTTGGCGATCTGTCGCACGCTCGTGGAGCGGCATGGCGGCCGCATCTCCGTGAGGAGCGAGTATGGCCGAGGCACGGAGTTCACCGCCCTGCTCCCCGCAACCCCCTAAAGCCCCAGGGCGATGATTTGGGTAAGCGTGCCTCGCGGCGCCCGCTCTCCGAAACGACAAGCAAGCCTCCTCCTCATAAAGCCTCGGAAATGATCCTGTCGATCAGGAAGACCGAGGCGTTTGGGAGAAGTTTGCGATGTGTGCGACACAGCGTGGTCACGAAAAGCCTGCGGGCACGAGCACACACGTTGCTGCGGTTTTGACGGCCGCGCTCGGGCTCTTCCTCGCACTCGTGGCAACCGCGCCTCGGGCCGAAGCGAGCGAATTCCTCGTCCTGGCCGACGATCCCGAAGCGCCTCCGCTGCAATTGCCGACCGTTGCCGCTCGGCTCGAGACCTTCGAGCAGGTTTCCACCGCGCTCGACACTGAGCGCAAGCGGCTGGCAACGCTGGAGGCGCGGATCGCGCAGATAGAGGCCGCCGCGGCGGTCAAGCCCGAGCCACTGCCCGCCCCAGGCAACGAGGCAGCGTCTGCGAAGAACGACGAGAAGCCCAAGAAGGCCGCCGACACGAAACCGAAGGAACCATACGAGGTCGGCAGTGACAGGGCACTGAAAGACACTTGGGCCCATGGCTTTCAGAGCGAATCGGCCAATAAGGACTTTCGCGTGAAGATCGGTGGCCGCACGCAGGTCGATGCCGTGGCATTCTCGTCAGCACCGGGTCCCAACTCGTCTCCCACGGAGGGCGGCCTCGACCCGGAACTCGCCGACACCGTCGCCTTTCGTCGGGCGCGTCTCCGCATCGAAGGTCGCATGTACGAACTCTACGACTTCGCGGCTGAGTACGACTTCGTCAACCAGATCAACGTCAACAACGAGGTCTACCCGACGGAGCGCGACGTCGGCCCGATCACAGCGATCACCGACCTCTGGCTCCAGGTCCGCGAAATCCCGATCCTGGGCACCGTCCGCGTCGGCAATCAGAAGGATCCCTACGGGTACGAACACCTCACAAGCATCCGCTGGCTCAACTTCATGGAGCGGTCGTTCGCGCAAGACGCTTTCGAGGGTCCGTTCAACAACGGGTTCCTCCCCGGCATCCAACTGCTCAACAGCAACGAGGAGGGCGACATCGGCTGGCAGGTTGGGCAATTCAAGAACACATCGAATCCATTCGGGTTTTCCAACTCGTCGGGCGGCAGCACGACGGTGGGCCGGCTCGTTTACCTGCCGGTCTTCGAAGACGAGGGCCGCAAGCTCGTTCACCTCGGCATCTCGGGCCGCACGATGGAACCGCGTCGGCAATACACCTCGTTCACCTCTCAGGGCCTGCCGATCGGCGACCCGATCACGGCCGTCCGATTCCGCAGCCGTGGCAGCATCCGCAACGGCCCCCCCGGCCCGCTCAACTCCATCTATGCCGACAGCGGCCTGCTGCAGGGCACCTGGCAAAACATGATCGGCCTCGAGTTCGTCGGCAATAACGGCCCGTGGTCGTTTCAGTCGGAATACTTCGGCTCGTGGCTCTACAACGCCCGCACCACGAGCGCCGGCCCGCTGAATACGAACGGTTTTCAGCCGCCACCTGGAACCAACGTCGGCACCGTCTACTACCAGAGCGGGTATGCCGAAGTGCTCTATTTTCTCACCGGCGAAAGCCGCACCTACTCGAAAATTGAATACCGCTTCGACCGTCCGATCCCGCACAACAATTTCTACGCGATCCGCGGCGGTGGATCTGGCCGCCGGCTGAGCTTGAGCGAGGGAGCCTGGCAGGTGGGGGTGCGCTATAACTACCTTTGCCTCGACGACGGCGAGGTGAACGGCGGCGTGCTCAATGGGATGACGCTTGGCCTCAACTGGCTCCTGAATCCCAACGCCCGCGTCTATTTCAATTACGACTTCACGTATCGCGACTTCACGAGCACGCCATTCACGAAGGCCAACGGCAACGTGGTGCCCTACCAGAGCTACGATGGCAGCGGCGCTATACACGGTTTCGGCACGCGGCTGGCCTTCGACTTCTAAGCGAGGAGTGTTCCATGCGGTGGATGCTGACGGCGATCCTGGCGGCAGAAGTCTCGCTGGCAGGCATGCGGCTCGGTGCTGCCGCTGACTGCGGCTGCGGGCATGTCTCCTGCACCGGCTCCGCGTGTTGCACCGAATGCGTCCCCGCCTGCAAGGCGACCTGGGACGAGGTGAAAACGAAGAAGCCGAAGTATTCGATGCAGTGTGACTATGCCTGCGTGCGGGGCCGCGATTCGTGGCACGCGCCTTCGCCCGAATGCCGCCCGAGCCCACCGTGCGGTGACATCATCGTGAAAAAGCGGCTCTACAAGACCGACGGCCCCGAGAAGGTGGAGCGGGTGCCGAAGTACGAGGTCGAGATGGTGCCCGCGGAATCGTGCGGCTGCTCGTCATGCAGGAATGGATCGCGGCTATGCTGGTGGAGCCCCGTCAGTTGGGTCTCCTGCCTGCTCGGTCCGTCGCTGCTTGATCATTGACCGTCGATGACACGACAACCTGCCGCCGCCGGGATCATCTTCGCCATGCCGGTGGAGGCCGACGCGTTTGCGGCCCGTGCCCGCCAGGTGGTCGAAATGCAGGCGGCCGGCGCGGCGTTTCTCGAAGGGACGATCGCAGGACGCCGCGTGGCCTGGGTCGTCGCGGGAGCGGGGCCCGAGCGGGCAGCGAGAGCCTGTCGGCTGCTGATCGACGGCCATCGGCCGGGCTTGATCGTCTCCGCAGGCTTTGCGGGCGGGCTCACGGTCGGAATCGCGCGGGGCCGGGCTGTGTCGCCCCTGCTTGCGATCCGCGCCGAGCAAGAATCGATCCCACTCATGGACGTGGCCGCGGGCGGCATCGCGAAGGCCGCGGCGATCATCACGATCGACCACGTCGCAGTCACGGCGCACGAGAAGCAGTCATTGGCGGCCATGACCGGCGCCGAGCTTGTGGACATGGAGACCTGGGGCGTCGCGCGGGCGGCCCGCGAAGCCGGCCTCGAATGTGTCGGCCTGCGGGTCGTGTCTGACTCCCTCAGCGATGAATTGCCGCGCGAGATGGCCGCGCTCGTGAAGCCGCAGTCGTCGCTGCGTCGGCTTGGCTCGGCCTTGCGGGCGGTGGGCCGTCGGCCCGGCGCCGCGGTCGACATGTGGCGGCTTTGGGAAAACGCGGTCGTCGATGCCCGCACGCTCTCCGACGCGCTCGAGCGGCTGATCGCCAGTCTGCCCAACGACCAGGCCAACATCACCGCCCCGTGAGCAGCCTCACGAGCGGCCCGTGGGGCAGGTCTGCCGCCAGGATTCGCCGCGGCCTTCCCCTCTGCTCGAGCAACGCCTCGGCGGCGAGCCGTCCGCTCCGGACGGCTCCCTCCATGGTCGAAGGCCAGCCGGTGGCGGTCCAATCGCCGGCCAGAAAGAGATTCTCGATGGAGGTTCGCGCAGGCGGCCGCGAGGCTTCGACGCCCGGACGCACCGACAACACCGCCGTGGGATCGGTCACGATCCGCGAGTCGACGAGTGTTGCCGCGCGGGCTGCCGGAAAAACCTCCCGCACTTCATCGACGACCGCCTCGAGCAGCCGGGCCCGGTCGCCATCGAACAGCCCGCGCGACGCGCTGATCACCACCTGGCAGTAGCCCGGCCTGCCCTGCGCGGAATCGTCGCCGCGAAACACCCACTGCGACACCCGCCCCACGAGCACGGCATGCGGCAGATCGACAACGTCGCGATCGAACCAGAGATGCACCGCCGTGATCGGCGAGCCGGCGAGCCTGTCTTCCGCCGCCGGCACGACCTCGGGCACCAGCCGCGCCGCCTGCTTCCAGGGCAGGGCCATGATCACGGCATCGCAGGGGATTGTCTCATCGCCACAGACCACGGCCCGCACTCGCCCGGCGGCATCCCGCTCGATGCCGGTCACGGTCCGGCCCGACCGCAGCCGCACGCCGCGGGCAGCGAGCCACGCCGCCAGCCTGTCGCCAAACAGCTCCCCGAGCGGCACGGTCGGCACGTAAAGATCAGCCGCCTCTCGATGTGCGAGGAAGCCATCGACGGCCACCTTCCGCGCCGCGGCCACACTGACGAGATCGATCGATTCGCCGAGCGCGCTTTCGAGCACCGGCTGCCAGAAGAGGTCGATCACCCGACGCGGCTGCCCCGCCGCATCGAGCCAGCGTCGCGCCGTCTGCGCGGTGTCGCCATCGCTGCTGCGAAACCGGGCGAGCCGCAGCATGCCCAGGGCGAGCGCGGCCTTCTCGCGGAGTGAAAAATGTCGCATGCCGAGGAGCAGGGGAGCGAGATGGAGCGGAGCGGGCAGCCGGCGGGAGGGCGTGCAGGCGGCCCGATCGCCGTCGGGCCCGACGAAGAAGAGCGTGCGATCCTGCCGCAACGCATCGGCAACACCGGCCCGACGGCAGAGGTCGAGGAAATTCGTGCAGCAGCCCATCGCCACGTGTTGGCAGGCGTCGACGAGGCCGCCGGAAACGGGATCCTCGAACGACGCCGCCCGGCCGCCGACCTTCCTGCGCGCCTCGAGCAGCATGATGTCGAGCCCGTCATCAGCGAGCGCAGCCGCGGCGGCCAGGCCCGCGAGGCCGCCGCCCACGATCACCACGCGGCCGTTGTGCCCGCCCGTCGTCATGCCTGCGGCCCCGCAACGAGGCTCACGACCGCCGCGCCCAGAACCATCGGCTTGGAGGGCCGCAGCCGCTCGGAGAAGATCCGGCTGCCGCCCCGGCGCACGGCGCCGAGCAGGGCGCGGTAGACGCCATGCATCGCACGGAAGACGAGGCGGCCGTCGGTCGAGAGCATCCGATCGAGCGCTCGCGCCTGCCTGAAATACGCATCGGCGCGGCTGATCTCGAACGCAGCCAGCCGCGAAAACTCTCTGCCGATGCGACCGGCGGCGAGGTCCTCAGGCGTGCAGCCGTGCGCCGCGAGATCTTCGCGCGGCAGGTAGATCCGGCCGCGGCCGAGATCCTCAGGAATGTCGCGCAGAATGTTCGTCAGTTGAAAGGCCATGCCGCAGGCGTGCGACGCGGTGATAGCCTCCGGCGTGCGAAATCCCCAGATATGGATCGCCGCCAGGCCGACCGCGGTCGCCACGCGGCGGCAGTATTGCTCGAGGTCGGCGAATGTCTCGTAGGAATACTGCACCAGGTCCATCCGCACGCCGTCGATGATCTCGCGGAGATGGTCGGAGGGCACGGCGAAGCGGCGAGCCGTATCGACCACGGCCCGGATGACCGGATCGGCCGACTGCCCCCCCGCCAGCGCGGCCTCGAGATCGCGCTCAAACGCATCGAGCCGTAGACCGGCAGCAGCGGGATCGGCGGCGTCGTCGACGATGTCGTCGGCACGGCGGCAAAACGCATAGAGCGCGGTCGTGCCCCGCCGCTTCTCCTCGGGCAGCAGTCGGATGGGCAGTGCAAAGTTGGACCGCGACCGGCAGAGCACGTCAGCGCAGGCGGCATGGTCGGTGGCGAGCGAGCTGGCGGTCATGGTGTTCCTGCAAGCCTCGTTGTCTGCAGCCCCCACCAGGCGCGGGCCGCCAGTTGCAGTTTGCGAAAGCGGCCCACGACGGGGCGGGCGGAGAGCGTGTCGTAGCCTGCCCGTTCGATGGCATCGGCGATCGAACGGCCCCCGGCCAGAAACATCCCGATCGCCGGCCGCAACACGCGGGGCGCGAGCCCGACGAGCGGCGCGCCTTGGTCGAAACACCTCCGGGCCCAGGCCACTTGGTCGGCGAGCAGCCCCCTGACTGCCGCAGAGGCCGCCGGTGCATCGAGCATCGATTCATCGACTCCGTGGCGTCGCATGTCTTCCCGGGGAAGGTAGACGCGGCCTGCCCGGCGGTCGCGGCGGACGTCCTGCCAGAAGTTCACCAGTTGCAGCCCCGTGCAGATCGCATCCGACATCGCCACGAGCGCGGCATCCCGACAACCCTCGAGCCCAAGGACGATCCGCCCCACCGGGTCGGCCGACCGACGACAGTAGGCGAGCACTTCTTCGCGGCTCGCATACCGGCAGGCGATGCCAGCCTCGTCAAACGCCCGATCCTCCTCGAAGGCATCGAGCAGATCCTCGAAGGGCTCGGTCGTGAGGGCGGTCTGCCGCACGGTGTCTGCCAACGCCACGAAGACCGGGTGCGTCGCCCGGCCGGCAAAACACTCTCGCAACTGCCGCCGCCAGTCGGCGATCGCGCCGGCGGCAGCGGCCGGCGACTCCGCCTCGTCGGCGAGGTCGTCGCTCCAGCGGGCGAACGCGTAGACATTGGCAAGATGCTGCCGCAGCCGGGGCGGCACCAGCCGCGTGGCAACGGTGAAGTTTTCGTAATGGCTCGAAGCCAGCGCGCGGCAAAAAGCCTCGGCTTCGGCGAGCGTTGGCGTCGTTACGCGAGTCGGGGCGTGCATCGGGGCGTGCATCGGGGCTGGCGCCAGGGCGGTGCAGGGGGCCGACGGCCGCGCGGTTGTCTGGCCGGGCCGCCTTAACTTCACTACCATGAACCCGTGATGATAGCCGGATTGGCCGCAGGCTGATCAGGCATTCCTGCGGAGCCCGCCCCCATGAAGATCCTGCTTGCCAGCCCCCGCGGCTTCTGCGCCGGCGTGAACATGGCAATCGAGACCCTTGAGACGGCCATCCGCCTCCACGGCACGCCCGTCTACGTGTATCACGAGATCGTCCACAACAAGCATGTGGTCGATCGTTTCGTCCGCGAGGGGGCCGTCTTCGTCGATACGGTGGAGGAGGTGCCGGAGGGGGCCGTGCTGCTCTTTTCCGCACACGGCGTGGCCCCAGAAGTGCGCCGCGTCTCGGCGGAGCGTCGGCTGCGGGCGATCGATGCCACCTGCCCGCTCGTCACGAAGGTGCACCTTGAGGCGATCAAGTATGCCAAGGCCGGCTACCGGATCGTGCTCATTGGCCATGAAGGGCACGACGAGGTGATCGGCACGATGGGACAGGCTCCGGAGGCCTTTACGCTCGTTGACAACACCGAGGAGGTCGATGCCCTCCCATTCGGCCCCGACGACAAGCTCGCCTACCTCACGCAGACGACCCTCTCGGTGGACGACGCCTCGAAGATCATCAAGCGGCTCAAGGAGCGGTTCCCCCAGATCGTCGGCCCGCCGAAAGACGACATCTGCTATGCGACGCAGAATCGCCAGGAGGCGGTCCGACTTCTCTCCGACGAAGCCGACGTCGTGATCGTGCTCGGCAGCCAAAACAGCTCCAACAGCCAGCGGCTTGCCGAGCTTGCGCGCGACGGCGGCATCCCGGCCCACCTGATCGACGGCGCCAACGAAATCGATCCCGGCTGGTTCACCGGCGAGGAAACGGTGCTGATCACGGCCGGCGCGAGCGCCCCGGAGAGCGTGGTGCAGGACTGCGTTCGCTTCCTGAAGGATCGATTCGGCGCGACCGTCGAGGAGCGGACGATCCGCCAGGAAGACGTCTACTTCCCGCTCCCCAAGGAGCTCCGCGCCGCCGCGGCGGCCGTGCAGCTGCCGATGGCTTGATCGCCGCCTCCGGCATCCGCAACTACCGTGGATGCGTCGGCGAAGGTATTGTCTGCTGGCGTTTCGCGCGTTCTTTCTCCATCAAAAGGTGCTGTCTTGAGCAGGTTGGTCGGATTGGTCGGCTGGCGCGGCATGGTCGGTTCCGTGCTCATGGATCGGATGGCCACGGAGCGGGATTTCGACCTCATCGAGCCGGTGTTTTTCTCGACGTCGAACGCCGGCGGCGCGGCGCCATCGATGGCCCGCAACGAGACGACGCTGCACGACGCCCACGACATCGCCGCCCTCGCGAAGTGCGGCATCATCATCACCTGCCAAGGGGGCGACTACACGAGCGACGTCTATCCGCGGCTGCGCGCGGCCGGTTGGCAGGGGCACTGGATCGATGCCGCCTCGACGCTCCGCATGAAGGATGAGGCCGTCATCATCCTCGATCCCGTCAACATGCCGGTCATCAAGGCGGCGCTCGCCAAGGGGGGCACCACCTGGGTCGGCGGCAACTGCACCGTCAGCTGCATGCTGATGGGCGTGGGCGCGCTCTACAAGGCGGGGCTTGTCGAATGGATGAGCACGCAGACCTACCAGGCGGCCTCGGGGGGCGGCGCCCAGCATATGCGGGAATTGCTGCGGCAATGCGGCACGCTCCACGCCGAGGTGAAGGCACTGCTCGACGACCCCTCAAGCGCGATCCTCGAAATCGACCGCCGCGTGATCGCCCGGCAGCGGAGCCTCGCGGGCGACGAGGTGGCCAACTTCGGCGTGCCGCTCGGCGGCTCGCTCATCCCCTGGATCGACAAGGACCTCGGCAACGGCCAGTCGAAGGAGGAATGGAAGGGAATGGCCGAGACCAATAAGATTCTGGGGCAGGGGGAGGGCTTCAACGCGCCGGCAGTGCCGGTGGATGGTTTCTGCGTGCGAGTCGGCGCGATGCGGTGCCACAGCCAGGCGCTCACGTTCAAGCTCCGCAAGGATGTGCCCGTCGCCGAGATCGAGGCGATGATCGCGGCCGACAACGAGTGGGTGAAGGTCGTGCCCAACACCCGCGAAGCCACGCTCCAGCACCTCACGCCCGTGGCCGTGACGGGCACGATGACGATCCCGGTGGGCCGCATCCGCAAGCTGGCGATGGGGCCTGACTATCTGGGCGCCTTCACGATCGGCGATCAGCTCCTCTGGGGCGCTGCCGAGCCGCTGCGGCGCATGCTGCGGATCCTGCTCGCCTGACGAACGAGGCAAGTCACCATTTCACGATGCCACGTGTGACCTTCCAGCCGCCAACGAGCGTCGAGCCGCCGTAATCCTTCGCGAGCCGCAGCAAGGCCCCGTGGAAGCCCTCGTTGGGGAAGGCGGCCTCGACCTGCGCGACCGCGGCCCTGCTCATCCCCTTGCGCACCATGCCCATCGAGGCATCGATCCAGTCCGCCTTCCGGCAGGCCTCGATGACCCGCTCGTGGGGCCCGCGGTAACGAAACACCTTGTGGTGCCAGTGGATGGCGCCGCGCAGTGCCTCCGGATCCAGCCCCCAGCCACACCGCTGATTGTCGGAGAGCGCCACGGCTTCCGACGGCTCCAAGTACGCCAGCGCATGATCGGTCCAGAGCCCGATGTCGTGGTAGACGAACGCCGTCTCCACGAGCGGCTCGTGCTCGACGGCATTGCCGAGAAAGTGCATCGCATACGTGATCGTGCGGTAGACGTGGTTTCGATACCCGGGAAAGTCTTTGCCGATCAGGTGTTCATAGGGCGTAAAAAGCTCCTCGACGCGACGACGCACGAGCTTGATTTCAACAGGAGGCAACGACTCTGGCATAAACAAACACTTGCTAAAGGACAGGCAGCACTCAGAAACGACCGCAATCCGCGGCTCGCGACGAAGTGACTATCCACACCGCCCGATTTTATCGCGAGTCCGCTGCATTGCGTTGTTCGGCGGTCTCCGCACACCGCTTCGCCGGACGAACTCGCGTCCGCAGGCGAGCTTGCCTGCCAACTCGCTGTCCGGGTCAATTGCCCGCCAGAACGGCGTGACCGGTTCCGCACCAGCCTGCATGCGCAGATACGCTCGCTCCGCCGCCAGATGTGCGGGCGACCTCGGCTCACCCCGCATGAGGCAAGCCCGCCGGGGCCATGGATGGCCCCGGCGGCGATCAAGCTAGTGCGTGAGCTTCTTGTGGCGGAAACGATGCGGCTCATCGGCCGCCACGCCCAGCCGTTCCTTGCGGCCGCGCTCATAGACCTCGAAGTTGCCCTCGCAAACGTGCACATAGCCATCCCCCTCGAAGGCGATGATGTGCGTCGCCAGCCGGTCGAGGAACCACCGGTCGTGCGTGATCACCACGACCGAGCCGGCGAAACTCGAAATCCCCTCCTCGAGCGACCGCAGCGTGTCGACGTCGAGATCGTTCGTCGGTTCGTCGAGCAGAAGCAGGTTCGCCCCGCCGCGGAGCAGCTTCGCGAGGTGCACGCGGTTGCGTTCACCGCCGGAGAGCGTGCCCACTTTCTTCTGCTGATCGGGCCCCATGAAGTTGAACTTCGCCACGTAGCTGCGGGCGTTGACCGTCCGCTTGCCGAGCTCGATCGTGTCGTGGCCGCCCGAGATCTCCTCGAAGACGGTCTTGTTGGGGTCGAGGGCGTCACGATTCTGATCGACGTAGCCGATGTCCACCGTCGCGCCCACCTTGATCGCGCCGCTGTCGGGCTTCTCCTGGCCGACGAGCATCCGGAAGAGCGTCGTCTTGCCGGCGCCGTTGGGGCCGATGATGCCCACGATGCCGCCCGGCGGCAGCTTGAACGACAGATTCTCGAAGAGCACCTTGTCGCCAAAGGCCTTGGAAATGTTGTCGGCGTCGATCACCTGGTCGCCAAGGTTGCGACTCGCCGGAATGAAGATCTCGATCTCGGAATCGCGCACCGCCGCCTGCTCCGCGGCGAGCTTCTCATAGGCGGCCACGCGGGCCTTGCTCTTCGCCTGCCGCGCTTTCGGGCTCATCCGAATCCACTCGAGTTCCTTGTCGAGCGTCTTCTGCCGTGTGCTCGCCTGCTTTTCCTCCATCTCGAGGCGGGCCTTCTTCTGCTCGAGCCACGACGTGTAATTGCCCTCGAACGGAATCCCGCGGCCGTGGTCCACTTCGAGGATCCACTTGGCCACGTTGTCGAGGAAGTAGCGGTCGTGCGTCACGGCCACGACGGTGCCGGTGTATTCGGCCAGATGCCGCTCGAGCCAGTCGACGCTCTCGGCATCGAGATGATTCGTGGGCTCGTCGAGGAGGAGCAGGTCGGGCTTCTCCAAAAGCAGCTTGCAGAGGGCGACGCGGCGCCGCTCGCCGCCGGAGAGATTCGCCACGCCCCAGTCCGCCGGCGGCAGGTTCATCGCGTCCATCGCGATCTCCACCTGCCGGTCGAGATCCCAGAGATTCTTGGCGTCGATCTCGTCCTGCACGCGCGACTGCTCGGCGAGGAGCTTCTCCATCTCGTCGTCGGAAAGCGGCTCCGCAAACTTCGCATTGATCTCCTCGTAGCGCCGCAGCACGGCCCGCGAATGATCCACCGCGTCCATCACGTTTTCGAAGACCGTCTTCTTCGGATCGAGCTTGGGCTCCTGCTCGAGATAGCCCACGCAGTAGCCCTCGGCGAGCCGGGCCTCGCCGTCATATTCCTTGTCGATTCCCGCCATGATCTTCATGAGCGTGCTCTTGCCGGCGCCGTTGCGACCGAGCAGGCCGATCTTCGCGCCGGGATAGAACGCGAGGTTGATGTTCTTGAGCAGCTCGCGCTGGCCGAACTTCTTGTTGAGATCGATGATCTGGTAGATGAACGCGGGGCCCATTCGACTTGTTGCACTCCGTGCGCGGAAGGAAAAACGTGGTGTCGCCAAACCGCCAGACTCGGGAAGCGATCCCGGATCGGACGCCGCGGCACCTCGTTGCAGAGGGTGCCGGCTTGGTCTACGATTCCGCTGACTGCGACACCCAACAGTATACAGGAGCCGTGCCCCATGGCTGAGTACGCCCATCCCGAAGTGCTGGTTTCCACCGAATGGGTGGCGGGACACCTCAACGACCCGAATGTTCGGATCGTGGAGTCCGACGAGGACCGGGCACTCTACGTGCAGGGGCACATCCCGGGTGCCGTGGAGATCGACTGGATCACCGACCTGCAAGACGCCACCTGCCGCGACTACATCGACAAGGCCGCGTTCGAGCGGCTCTGCGCCGAGCGGGGCATCTCCAACGACACGACCGTCGTCTTCTACGGCGACAAAAACAACTGGTGGGCCTGCTACGCCTTCTGGGTCTTCAAGCTCTACGGCCACAAAGACTGCCGGATCATGAATGGCGGCCGCAAGCGCTGGGAGCTCGACGGCCGGGCCTGGTCGAGCGACCGCGTGAGCCACCCGCGGGCCCACTACACCGCCTCCGAGCAGGATGGCTCAATCCGCGCTCTCCGCGACGAGGTGCTCAAGCACTGCAAGGCCGGCAAGCAGCTCCTCGACGTCCGCAGCCCGGAGGAATACCACGGCGAGCGGATGCACATGCCCGACTATCCCAACGAAGGCGCCGTCCGCGGCGGCCACGTGCCGGGGGCGATGAATGTGCCGTGGCCGATGAATTGCAACGATGACGGCACGTTCAAGACCGTGAAGGAACTCGAGAAGCTCTACATCAAGGAGCTGAAGATGAAGCGGCGGTCGCCCACGATCGCCTATTGCCGGATCGGCGAGCGGTCGAGCCTGACGTGGTTCGTGCTCACGTATCTCCTCGGCTTCGGCAACGTGAAAAACTACGACGGCTCGTGGCTCGAATGGGGCAACGCCGTCCGCGTGCCGATCGCGAAGGGGGCCGAGCCGGGCAGCGTCGCCGCGCTCGCCTCCAGCCCGGCCTGACGCGTCACGGTGCCAACGCCCATGACAAGCACCACGCCGAGCGTCCGCGAGCGGCTCGACGCGATCATCGACGAATTCTCCGATCTCGACGCCCGCGAGAAGCTGGAGTTGCTCGTCGATTTCGCCAACGGCCTGCCGCCGCTGCCATCGGAATACGAGGCCCGCAAGGCCACGGAAGATCGCCGTGTGCACGAGTGCCAGACGCCCGTCTTTCTCTGGATGGAGTCGGCCGGTGGAACCGCGAAGCTCGTGGCCGAGGTGGCGCCGGAGGCGCCGACCGTGAAGGGCTTCGTGGCGATTCTCGCCGAGGCGATCAACGGCCGCCCCGCGGCCGACGTGGCGGCGATCTCCGACGACGTGCTCGAACGGATGGGACTCGCCGAGGTGCTCGGCATTCTCCGCGCCCGCGGGCTGCGGTCGATCGTGGCCCGTGTGAAGCGGGGCTTCGCGGACGGGAAGCAGGCTTAGGCGATGGGCTCCGCTTGCGGAGCAAGCGGTCTCCTTTCGCAAGCGGCCTACTGGAGGATCGGCAGCGCCGGCAGGCCGTTGGGCTGCAGCGGTGGCTTGGCCGCAGGCAGGGGCGGCAGATCCGGGAGCGGCTTGCCGCGGGGCGGCCCGAAGATCATCAGCCGCGCCGTGGCCAAAAGCCCGCCGAGCGAACCAAACGTCGCTTCCACGGCGGCCGGCTCGTAGCCGCAGTGCACCATGCAGTCCTGGCACTTCGCGTTGCCGCTTGCCCGGCCGTAGGCATCCCAGTCGGTCTCCTCCATGAGCTCGCGAAACGTCTTCGCATAGCCCTCGTCGAGGAGATAGCAGGGCCGCTGCCAGCCGAAGAGGTTGTAGGTGGGCGTGCCCCAGGGACGGCACTCGAGATCCCAGGCGCCTTTCAAAAACTCGAGAAACACCGGCGACTGGTTGAACTTCCAGCGGGCCGGGGCGTTGTCGAAGATCCGGCGGAAGAGCGACTGGCTCCGTTCGCGGCGGAGGAAGTGCTCCTGATCGGGCGCCTTCGAATAGGAATAGCCTGGGGAGATCATCATCCCCTCGACACCGAGCGCCATCACCTCGTCGAAAAACCTCCGATACCGCTCGGGATTCGCGTCGGTGAAGAGCGTGGAATTCGTCGTGACACGGAAGCCCGCCTTGCGGGCCGCGCGGATCGCCGCCACGGCCATGTCGAACACACCCTCGCGGCAGACGGCATGGTCGTGCTCCTCCCGCGGACCATCGAGGTGCACCGAAAACGCGAGGTAGGGCGACGGCGTGAAGTGCGGCAGCATCTCCTCGAGTTTGATCGCGTTGGTGCAGAGATAGAGATACCTCTTGCGGGCCACGATGCCCGCCACGATCTGCTCGATCTGCGGATGGAGCAGCGGCTCGCCGCCGGGAATGGAGACGATCGGCGCCCCGCACTCGTCCACCGCCTGGAAGCACTGCTCCGGCGTGAGATGCGACCGCAGGATCTCGGTGGGATGCTGGATCTTGCCGCAGCCGCCGCAGGCGAGGTTGCAGCGAAAGAGCGGCTCGAGCATGAGCACGAGCGGATAGCGGTCATTGCCACGGAGCCGCTGTACGGCCACGTGCCGCAGCACCGACATCATCTGTCCAACTGGCACGCTCATACAACTCGCTCCCGCGGCAGCGTATCCACAGGCTGCAATGACTCGCGCTGCGCCGAGCACCAGCGGGCCAGGGCCATCAGCGGGAAGTAGATCGGATAGTAGTGATAGCGCAGGTAAAACACTTTCGGGAAGCCGGTGCCGGTGAACTCGGGCTCGAGCCAGGCGCCGTCCGACTCCTGCCTGCCCACGAGCCACTGCACGCCCCGACGGGCCGCACGTGAATCGTGCCGTCCGGCCGCCACGAGTCCGGCGAGGGCCCATGCGGTCTGAGAGGCCGTGGGGGCTCCCTTGCCGGCCAGACGCTCGTCGGCGTAGCTCTCGGGCGTCTCACCCCAGCCGCCGCAGCCCTGCTGGTGGGCGACGAGCCATTCGGCGGCCGCGGCCACGGCCGGATCGTCGGCGGAAATCCCCACCGACCGCAGCCCCTCGATCGCCTGCCAGGTGCCGTAGATGTAGTTGATGCCCCAGCGGCCATACCACGAGCCATCGGCCCGCTGCTGCTCGCGGAGGTAGCGGATCGCCCGATCCACCGACGGATGGCCCACCCGCAGGCCGAGCTTGCCGAAGGCCTCGAGCACGCGGCCGGCGAGATCGGGCGAACTGGGATCGATCATCGCGTTGTGATCGGCGAATGGCACCTTGCAGAGCAGTTCGCAGTTGTTGTCGCGGTCAAACGCGGCCCAGCCGCCGTCGCTATTCTGCATCGCTTCCACCCAGGCCCGGGCCCGGGCCATCGCCGCGGCCACGCGGTCGAGCCGACGGGCCAGCGCCGCATCGGCCGGCTGCGAGTCCGCCACCGCCGACCGCCAGGTCGAAAGGGCGATCAGCACCATCGCGGTGTCGTCGACATCGGGATAGAAGCGATTGGCATACTGAAAACACCAGCCGGATGGCGCTACCGCGGCCGCGCTCCGCGTCCAGTCGCCGCGGCCGCGGACCTCGTTGTCGAGGATCCAATCGACGGCGTCGTCGAGGCGGCCGCCGGCGTTGCCGGCGGCGGCTGAATCGGACAGCGCCCGCAGCGTGATGGCCGTATCCCAGACGGGGGAGCGGCAGGGCTCGACGCGGGTCGATCCATCTGGCTCGTTTTCCACCAGCCGCGAGAGCTGCCGCCAGCATTCCTGCACTTCGGGCGATTCTTCTTCGCAGCCCATCGCCCGCAGGGCGACGATGCTCCAGACGATCGGCGGGAAGATCGCCCCGAGCCCGTCGCTGCCGTCGAATCGTTCGAGCATCCACCGACGGCACTCCGCGACCGCACGGCTCCGCAGCGGACGGATGCCCAATGCATCGCAGGCCTTCACGGCCCGATCGACCACACGGAAAAACCGCGCCCAGGCGTCGTTCCCGCCGGTGGCCGGCGGACCGCGGCGGAGATCCTCGGCCGAAAACAGTTCCGCGATGCCGCGGGTGGGCTCGAGCTGACGCACCGGCTTGAACGCCCAGATGAGCGACAGCGGCACGATCATCGTCCGCGACCAGGCGGAAACGCGATCGAGGTTGATCGGCAGCCAGCGGGGCAGAAGCACCATCTCCGGCGGCACGGCCGGGCAGGCGTCATACGACATCTGGCCGAGGAGCGCGAGATAAAAACGCGTGAAGCTGTTGACGGCCCAGGGACCGCCGGCGGCAGCGATCGCCCGCCGCGCTTTCACCAGCGGCTCCGACTGCTGGTCGTGACCGAGGATCTTAAGCACGAGATAGGCCTTCACGCTCGCGCTGATGTCGACGGGACCGCCCGGATAGATTGCCCAGCCGCCGCCGGGAAGCTGCTCGCGAAGGATTCGCTCCGCTGCTCCCGTCAGATGCTGGTCGTCGTGTCTGCCCGCCCATGTCAGGATAAGGATGTATTCGCTTTCGAGGATCGTGTCGCCCTCGAGCGGTCCGCGCCAATGGCCATCGGCCCACTGGCGTTTCGAGAGCCAGTCGGCCGTCAGCCCGACCGAGTCAAGCACGGGCGCAAGCCTGTCTTGCCCCTGATGAGGGGTCAGGGCGGGGCCGACCAGGTCACGCACGATCGCCTGCTTCTCGCGCGATCCCGGGCCGATCACAGCCTGCACCACCCCCGACGACGGAATGCCGGCCGCCGTGCTGACAGAAGCCGCCGATGAACGCGGCGGGGCCGAAGTGGATCCTGAATGGTTCATTGTCGCATCCATGCTCCAAACCATGAACTGGGCCGCCAGGCTCCTAGCCATGGGCCACTGAAAACAAGCAGCCGGGAAGGATAGAGAAAGGACGCGATGGCCGACAAGTGCGGGAGTGCGGCAATTCCCTGAAAAAACCGTTGCCTCGCTGCAAGAAACCAGCACGCGCTTGATGCAGGGAAATCTGGGCAGACTCTAACGCGCGTGCGCCACGGCTCGTGCCGGCAGGAGCACGGCCACCCGCGTGCCCTCGCCCGGCTTCGACTCGATCACCACGCGGCCGCCACTGGCCTCGGCAAATCGCCAGGCCTTCGAGAGCCCGAGCCCCGCCCCGCGGCCCGCCTCGCGGCCGCTGTAAAACGGATCGAATGCCCGCCGCAGTGAGGCGGCATCCATGCCCTTGCCGTCGTCGGCGACGACGATCTCGCAGCAGTCGCCGGCCAACGCGGAGGATCCCGCCACCATGCCCACCGACAGTGTCACGCGGCCGCCGTCGTCGACGGCCTCGATGGCATTCATCGTGATCGCCCGCACGGCCTCCTCGATCTGGCCCCGGTCGACATGCGCCGAAAGGGGCGTCGGTGAAGGGCTGTAGTGCAGCCGCACGCCACGCCCGACGGCAGCCTGCTGAACCGATTCGATCACCGCCGCCACGAGACCGCCGAGATCCGTCTCCGCGAGCTGCGGCTTCGGCGGCCGGGCGAAGAGCATCAGGCCGCCGATCATGTCGCGGGCCCGAAACGATTGATCAACGATCGTAGCCAGCCGGCGGCGGCGCTCGGCATCCCGCTCCTCGAGCAGGAGCGCCTGGGCCCGCGTGGCGATGTTGGCGAGGGGATTGTTGATCTCGTGGCCGGCGCCGTAGGCCAATTCGCGAAGCGCCTCCAGGCGGGCCTCGGCGAGCGCCTCGTCAAACCGCACCGACAGCCGTTCGTGCGCGAGCATCCGCTCGACCGCCGCTGCCAAGAGCTGCGCCTCGACGGCCGGCTCCACGGGCAGCGGCGACATCGGCTCCGATGCACACAAAACGCCGACAGGCGGTGCCCCGAGCACCAAGGTCGCCGAAAGACGGGCGAGGAGCGAATCCCGTGCGCCGGCGATCGGCATCTCAGTGTGGCGGTCCACCGAGAGCCAGGCGGCAATGGCCGGATCGCCGCCGGCGAGCGCCCGCCACGCCACGGAGTCGTCGCCCCCCGCGAGCACGGCCCGCGTCAGGCCCAGACAGGCCTGACGCGGGACCGCGTACGCGATGGCAGGCGACGCTGCCGACTGCACCAGAAGCCAGGCACCGGAATCGTGTGACACCGTGACCAAAACTCCCGGCAAACGTGTTGCGGACAGTGATCAGCCGGCGCGGATGCGCCGGATCAGGAACCCGCTGCGACCGACTCGATGTCGAGGAGGCTGCAGATCCGATCGACGAGCACTTCGGCCTCGAACGGCTTCTGCAGGAACTCGTTGGCGCCAGACGCCTTGAGATCCTCGATCTTGTCGGGCTCGCACATGCCCGAGATGCAGATGATCCGCACCTCGTCCATGGTCGAGTCGCTGCGGACCCGCTGGCACACTTCCTTGCCGTTGATATCGGGCAGCATGACGTCGAGCACGATGAGGTCGGGACGATAATCCTTGACCATCATGCCGGCGTCGAAGCCGTTGTTGACGCTGCGAGTCTCGAACCGTCCGTCCCGCTCGAGGACGTCGGTGATGAGCTCGACGAGATCCTGATCGTCGTCCACAACGAGGATCTTGCGGCGACCGCTCTCGAGGGCATCGGTTGGGATGCCGTTGTCCCGCATGAACAAAAACAGCTGATCGCGCGGAATCCGGCGAAACCGGCTGCCCGGAACCCGAAATCCCTTCAGTTGTCCGGAGTCGAAGCAGCGAATAATCGTCTGCTGACTCACCTTGCAAATTTTGGCAGCTTCGCCGGTCGTATACACAGTCTTCTGCATCTGCTTTACCACCCTCTCCCTAGCCGTGGTGCAGCTAGTCAAAACGGAATCCGGAACTCCCTTGTCCGCAAGGCAGCCCCGAACACCTAGGCCTCCTGGTTGCCATCGATGAACGCGTTTTCGGCAGACGCCCCGAAACTCGGGGACCTCTGCCAAACCGTCCGGCGTCGCGATCCATGCCGACGCCATCCGGCAAGTTCCAAGCTTGGCGGGGGATGCGGAAGGAATCCGTTTCCTTCGACCGCTTCCCTGCTTGCCATCCTTGCCCGATGCCCAACTCTACAGGCAGCTTGCGCAATGAGTCAATATCGATGCAGTCGCCGCAAATACCTTCACCGTAACGTCTTCGGTAAAAGCCCCGGAGCAGCAATTTCGAGCAATTCAACGGCGGGCCGCCCGCCGAGCGAGATCTCGGCAACCCGACCAAACGTGCGGAGGGCGTCGGCCGCTGATGCACCGAACAACCGGCGGAGATGCGGCCCCGGCACGACCTCGAGGAGGCCGACATCGTGCACGTCGCGAAGCAGATTCGCCTCGATCAGGATCCGCCCGAGCGGCATCTCCGCGGCGAGAATCGCCGCTGCCGCCTTCTCATCGACCGCATCGAGATCGATCCGCACGATGCCCTGTTGCACGATGGCTCCGGACGCCGATCTGAGCAGGATCTCACGCATGTAGCGGCCCCGGTTTCCTGAGACCGCAGGCAGCTCGCTCTGTGTGGCGACCACCTCGAGGCTCACCGGCCCGTCGCACAACCGCTCCATCGCCACGGTCATGTGACTGCGATGGTCGAGGAGTTCACGGTAGGGCTCGGGAAGCTCGTCGGGCCGCAGCGGCCGCAGCGTTCCGAAGCCAGCCGCGGGCTCCGGGAAAGCCCGGATTAACTGCGAGGCCCGATCGACGGCATCTCGCAGATCGTTTTGATTCATCACGGCTGCGAGACGAACTGGGCGGCGGCCTGCTCCGGCACCGCAAGATCGAGCAAAAACTCGAGCACTTCACGGAGCCGGCCGAGCCGGCATGAGGCCACGGCAGCCGCAGCCTGCCGCCGCTCGTGATCGACGATCGCGGCGGCGCGGGTGAACACGTCGGCCGCCTCGAAGAGCCGCCGCGCCTCGCCGATGGCTTCCGATACATCGCGCTCGGAAGCATCCGGGCCGCCGGCTCGCGCCGCAAGTGAGACGAGCCGCTCGATCGACTCGCTCGGCAGCCGCTCCAGGGCAAGCGCCCACATGAGCGTCGGCCGGCCGCCCAGCAGGTCGCCAGCGGCCTGCCGATTGTTTTCGAGGTCCCCCGCCCAGTCTTTCAGATCGTTGAGCACCTGGAAACCGGTGCCGACATGCCGCGCGTAGCGATCGACTGCAGCCGCTTCGGCCGGCTGCAGTCCCGCGAGCCGAATGCCCATCGCGACGGCCGCCTCGAAGGCGGGCGAGGTCTTGAGCGCATACATCGCGAGCGATTCGTCGGGCGACAGCCGCTTGTCGGCGGCGTCGCGCCACCAGAGTTCAGCGCCCTGGCCCTGAGCGAGCTTCACGTGCGCGTCAGAGAGGATCGCCACGAGGTCGCGCTGGCAGGCGGCATCGGCGCCGGGCAGCGACGTCACGATCCGGTAGCCGAGGCCGAGCAGGTAGTCGCCGGCATTGATCGCCGACGGAATGCCCCGCTGCACGTGCATCGTGGGCTGCCCATACCGCATCTGGTCGTCGTCTTCGATGTCGTCGTGAACGAGCGACGCCTTGTGGAAAATCTCGATCGCCACGGCGGCCGCCTGCACCGCCTCGCGCGGGGCCGCGGCCGGCTGCGATCGGTCGGCCCGCACGGCGTCGTAGGCGGCTAGCGCGATGAAGGGCCGCAAAAATTTCCCGCCGCGGGCCAGGAAATCCGCCGACATCGAGGCCGCCGCCGTGAGCGGTTCGAGCGGCTCGCCCGACGCGGCCGGCCCGCCGAAAGCACCCGGCAGCGAGAGCTTTGCTTCGAGGTCGAGGAGTGCCGGACGCGTGAAAAACTCGGCGGCCTCGCGGAGCAGGGGGAGATAGTCGCCCACCGGCACAGCCGCGCCCCCCGCCACACCGAGTAGCCCGAGCACCCACTCCACGTCGATACAAGCCGCGGCCGTGGCCGCGCCGCAGGTGGCGCCGGCGGGCAGGGCCCGCGCGGCAGGCTCATAGGGAACCGCGGCGATCGGCAGCGAAAATGCCGGCATCATCGCAAACGCCTTCTCGAGGTGCTCGAGCTTGGCCACGCCGAGAATCCCGTCATATTGCCCGGTCAGGAGCGACCCGATCGCCGGAACGGCGCGGTTCGTTGATTCAACCACCCAGCCGCTGTCGTGCGCCGCCGACCAGATCGTGCCGATCGAGCAGCTCGGGCCACAGACGCGGGGCAGCCCTTCTTCGCCCTCGGGCGCCGCCAACGGACAATCTGGCAAGAGGAGCAGCCGCCGTCCCGAGGCACCGACGGCCAGCCGGTCGCGCCAAAACTCCGAGACGATCGTCACCATCGTCCAGCCGACGTGCTCGGGCCGGGCTCCCGCGCGGGCCACGAGTGATTCGGCATGCGTTTTTAGCCCCACCGCCGTCTTGGCGGCCGGCGGCATGCCGCCCGATTTCCATGATGAGACGAGGTCCGATGCCATCGCCCGCAGCCGCTCGCGCAGCGGCTTCGCATCGGGGCAGGCAAGACCTTCGGGAGTGAGCCCCGGCGGGGCAACGCCCGGTTTTGAGGCCGAGCCCCGGGTCAAGAAGGATTGGGTCACTGAGAAAGTTCTCGCTGGGCGCCGGGGACTCGATCGAACGTATGCAAGAGTCTAGGCGGGACGGGAAAAGAGTGTAGCGAACGCCCTCGGAGCGGCCGGAAAGCGGCGTCGGGCAGTCGGCCTCGAGCGGCTATTCCGGGGACGGCGGGAAGAACCGATGCAGCAGGGCATCCACCTGGAGCAGCCCGCGCCGCGAGAGCAACGGCCGCGGCGAGACGGCATCGAGAAAGCCGTCGTCGGCAAGCCGCCGCCACTCGCCGGCCCACTCCACGAGGGGATCGACGCCAAACTTCCGGCGCAATCGATCGACGTCGAGCGTTCCCTTCTTGAGCCCGAGCACGAGTTCCCGCACGAGCAGTTCCCTCGCGGTCGGCACGAGCCCGCGGGCGATCGGCAGCCGGCCCGCCTCGACCGCGGAGAGATAGTCGTCCCAGTGGGATGCATTTTGATAGTGGACGCCGGAGAGATGGCCGAAGCTCGCCACGCCGAGCGCCACGAGGTCGCTCCCCTCCCAGAGCATGTCGCGGTAGCGGAAGTGCACCCGCGCGGGATCGCGCACGAGCGTGTAGCCGCTCGAGACGGAATAGCCGCGGTCGACGAACCGGTCGAACGCCCAGCCCACCCACTCCCGCTTCGTCGGCCAGTCGGCCACGGCAGCGGGCGCGCCCGTCTCCTTGGCATCGTGCACGAAGACGGTATTCACGGGCAACTCCATCTGATAGATCGTGACGCTGTCGGGCTCGAGCGCGAGCGTCTTTTCGACCGTGCGGCGCCACGAGTCGGTCGTTTCCCCCACCATGCCGGCGATGAGATCGACATTCGTGCTGGGGAAACCCGCCGCCTTGATCCAATCCCAGGCCCGCAGGATCTCCGCCGAAAGGTGGGCGCGGCCGTTGGCCTCGAGGATCGTGTCGTCGAAGTTTTCCACGCCGAGCGAGATCCGCGTCATGCCGAGGGCCTTGAGCGCCTGCACCTTTGGCTCCGAGAGCGTGCCCGGTTCGCACTCGAACGTCACCTCCTCGGCGTCGTCCCAGCCGAAGCTCCTGTGAAGGCCGTCCACCAGCCGTTCGAGCTGCTTCACGCTCAAGAACGAAGGCGTGCCGCCGCCGAAGTAAACATAGCGGAGCGGACGGCCGGAAACGGCCGGCCGCGCGGCGGCGATCGCGGCCTCCGCGGCGAGGGCCTGCGAATAGCGTTCCACGTCGGAGGCGGCCACGTCGGTGTAGACGCGGAAGTAGCAAAACTTGCACCGCTTCCGACAGAAGGGCACATGGAGATAGAGCCCGAGCGGCTCGGCAGTGGGGGCCGCCGCGAAGGCGGAGAGCACCGCGGGCACCGCTTCGGCCGTCCACCGGGAAAACGGCGGATAGTTGGCGACGAAGTAGCTGCCCGGCTCGGTGCTTGCGCTCATAGGCCGCGGGCTGCGAGGAGGTCGTCGAAATCACGAAGATGGTAGGCCACCTTCGCCTTGTCGAGCACCCGGCAGAGGCCGCGCAGCGCGATGCCCATGCCGTCGGGACCGCTCGTGCCGCCAAACTGCCCGCCGCCGCGGACGTGCGGCTCGAGGTCGAGAAACACGCCCGGAATCCCGCGCCGCTCGAGCTTCTTCGACAGGCTCGGCAGCATCGTGCGGAGGTCGGCAAGAATCCGTTCGTGGCCGGCGGCCCCGAGATCGGCGGGCACGAAATTGGCCAGCGCGTCTTCGTCAACGTGCCTGCCCCGCGCCTTGCCGGAGACCTTGCGGTAGTCCTTGATGTGCACCCAGCCGAGGCCCGGCTTCATCGCCTCCCACTGCCGGTAGACCTCGGCGGTGGAGAAGCCCTGCACGATCAGGTTGGCGGCGTCGAACACGAGTACGAGCCCGGGATGGTTCACGCGGCGATAGATCTCGGCGAGAAGTTCGCCCGTCTGGCCGACGAGATTCGCCTCCACCTCGAGGCCGAACGTGAGGTCGGAACGGTGGCAGGCCTCCGCGATCCGGCCGATCCGTTCGACGGCCTCCTCGAGATGGTCTTGCGGCTTCGCACCGCGCGGCGGATAGAACGAGAAGCCGCGGATGAGCTTCGTCTCAAACGCGTGGGCGAGGTCGCAGGCCCGCGCCACGTCTTGGGCGAGGTATTTCTTGAACGGCACGAAGAGGTTCTTGGTGCCGTCGGGCTTGTCGACGAGCTTGACCTTCCCGATCGGCGAGGCGATCGAGGCCACGTTGAGGCCGTATTGATCCTCGAGGTGCCGGATCTTCTGGATCTCAGGCAGCGTGAGCTTCATGACGTTCTTCACGCCCTTGCCCACGTCGATGAAGCGGAGTCTGTAATACTCCAGGCCGATCGCGGCCAGCGCCGCGAATTGCTCGACGGCCGTGAGATCGAAGGCCGATTCGTCGGCGAGCGCGGAGAGCAAGACGCGGGGAGACTGTGCCATGAGGGCGGGCCTTTCGTGACGGACGATGGTGTGAGCCGCTAGCCCGCCACCGGCAGGTGTTCGCCGGAGGGATGCGAGACGACGATCCGGGAGGAGATGCCCCCGCGGGGCGTGAAGTGGGCGACGAGCGTCATGCGGCGGGGCTCGACGACGGCGAGGAGGTCGTCGAGGATGCGGTTGGTGACGTTCTCGTAGAAGATGCCTTCGTTGCGAAACGCCTGCAGGTACAATTTGAGGCTCTTGAGTTCCACGCAGAGCCGGTCCGGACAATAGCGAAACGTGAGCGTGCCGAAGTCGGGCTGGCCGGTCTTCGGGCAGACGCTCGTGAATTCCGGGCAGACGATCTCGATCTGGTAGTCGCGGCCGGGAAACTGGTTGGCGAAGGTTTCCAGCTGGTCGCGAGACGGCTTCTGATGGATGGTGCTCATGATGTGGGAGAGTGTGCCATGAAAAACAGTCCGCGGAAAGGTGCCGCTCCGGCGGTCGTGCTGCTCTCCGGCGGGCTCGACTCGGCGACGGCCGCCGCCTGGGCGATCGACCGGGGCTACCGGCTCTCGGCGCTCTCGGTCGATTATGGCCAGCGGCACCGCTGCGAGCTCGACAGCGCCCGGGCCGTGGCCGGGGCGCTCGGCATCACCGACCATGCGGTCATCCGGGTCGATCTGGCCGCCTTCGGGGGCAGCGCCCTGGTCGATGCGGCGATCGACGTTCCCAAGGGCCGCTCCGATGCCGAGATCGGCCACGGCATCCCCGCGACCTATGTGCCGGCCCGCAACACCGTCTTTCTGGCGCTCGCGCTGGCGATGGCCGAGACCCGCGGCGCCGAGGCGGTCGTGCTGGGCGTCAACGCGATCGACTATAGCGGCTATCCCGACTGCCGGCCGGAATACCTCGACGCCTTCTCGAAGCTGGCGCGGCTGGCCACGAAGGCCGGCACCGAGGGACAGCCGCTCGAGATCGTCGCGCCGCTCGTCGACCTTTCGAAGGAGGCGATCATCCGGCTCGGCCTCGCGCTCGGCCTCGACTACGGCCTCACGACGAGCTGCTACGACCCCGACGCTGCAGGGCGGCCCTGCGGACGTTGCGATTCCTGCCTCCTGCGGTCGGCGGGATTCGCCGCGGCCGGCGCGGTCGACCCGCGGGCATCCATGACCTGACCGGAGCCCGCAAAGCGTGCGCATCGCCGAAATCTACGCGTCGCTCCAAGGAGAGGGGCTGCTTGCCGGCACGCCGAGCACGTTCGTGCGCACCAGCGGCTGCAACCTGCGCTGCCGCTGGTGCGACACGCCGTTCACGTCGTGGGAACCGACCGGCGACGAAAAGACAGTGGACGAGATCCTGGGGGCCGTCGCCGCGCTCGAGCCGCGGCATGTCGTCGTCACCGGGGGCGAGCCGCTCCTGTTCGCCGACGTCGCCGACCTCTGCCGGCGGCTGCGGGGCAGGGGATACCACGTGACGATCGAGACGGCCGGCACGGTGCCGCTCGACGCGCCGGCCGATCTCATGTCGATCAGCCCGAAGCTCGCGTCGTCGGCGCCGCCGGCCGACACGCCGGCAGGATGGGCGGCGCGACACGAGGCCGCGCGGCGGCGCGACGACGTGATCCTCGCGCTCGTGGGGCAGGGGCCCTATCAGCTCAAATTCGTCGTCGATTCATCGGCCGACATCGACGAGGCGCTCGCCTGGGTGGCCGATCTCGACCGGGCCCGAACCGGCGGCATCGACCGCGGCCGCGTGCTCTTGATGCCGCAGGGACGGACGGCCGAGGAACTCGAGCGCACGACCCCCTGGCTCGCCGGCGAATGCCTGCGAACCGGCGTGCGACTCGCGCCGCGGCACCACATCGCGTGGTTTGGAAACACGCGCGGGACGTGAAATAGACCGACAAGTAGACCGCTTGTTCCGCAAGCGGTCTACTAAGCGGATCCAGATCCGCTTGCGGAGCAAGCGGTCTACTTGGCGGGGGAGTGGCCGCGGGGGCCGAAGAGGAGCACGATCGCCGCGCCGACCGCCACGATCAGCATCCCGGCCAAGAAGAATGGGCTGATCGCTCCGGCCGGCGTGTGTGCGAGTGCGAGTGTCGCAAGCGTGTTGATCACCGGGGCGCAGCCAAACACGACCGGCATCACGGTGAACGGCTTGCCGCCGCACGTGAAGGCGAGGATCGTGCCGAGGGCGCCGAGCGCCCCGAGCGCGCCAGCGCCGAGGCTCCAGAGGCCGCCCGCGAAGTCCCACGAGCCGGTGTCGCCCAGGGGCGCGAGTAGCGCCAAGGGCACGAGCACGGCGATGAGAAAATAGGCGGCGCCGATGCAGATGAGCGGCCGCAGCCGGCTGCCCCCCATCGCCGCCTGTCCGCGATGCAGCACCGGGCCATACGCGCCCCACGAAAAAAGCGCGAGCGCCACCGACAAGAGCACTTCGACGAACCGCTCCGTCTTCTGCACGGCCGTCGCCGGCGGTTCCGCCGGCGCGACGTCGGCGGCCGCGGGCGCCGCTGGCTGTAGCTGTGGCTGTGGCTGCGGCTTGAAGACGAGCACGGTGACCGCGCCCAAGATCACGAGAATCAGCCCGGCCAGAAACGGCGCCTTGAGCTGGTTGAACGCCCGGTTCATGAATGCCGAAAGCAAGGTGTTGACCACGGGCGCCCCGCCAAAGACGAGCGGCATCACGTAGATCGGCTTGCCGCCGAAGCCCAGCGCGAGGATCACACCGAGCGCGCCACACGCGCCTGCGGCACCGGCGAGGAGGCTCCAGATCACGCCCTTCGTGGTCCAGCCGCCGCGCTCGCCGCGGGAAAGAAGCGCAAGCGGAATGAGCACCGCGATCAAAAAGTAGGCGAGCCCCACGCAGACGAAGGGCCGCAGGCTCGAATGCATCGCTTCGCGGCCGAAGTGGAGCACCGGGCCATAGACGCCCCAACAGACAGCGGTGAGGGCGACGGCGGCGATCATGCCGAGAAACTGCAGCATCGAAAGTCTCCAGAAGATGATCAGGCCACGCGGGCAGCGGCGGGCCCCGCGGCATCCAGAAGCGCGACCACGGACCGGCCCACATCATCGACGGAGACGAGCCGCATGCAATCGTGATGGCCCAATGGGCAGGTTCGCCGGCCGCACGGGGCGCAGGGGAGGTCGAGCGCGATCTCGCGTAGGTGAGGCTGCTCAGACCGGCTCAGCCGCGGATCCATCGGGCCGAAGAGCACGACCGTGGGGGTGCGGAAGGCGGCGGCGATGTGCCGCGGGCCGCTGTCGGACGTGACGAGGATATCGGCCCGGCGGAGGATCGCCTTGGCGAGGCCGAAGGGAAGGCTCGCCTCATCTGCCATGCTCTGGACGGCCGGATGGGCAGCTGCGTTGACGATCTTCCGGGCGTCGTCGCGGTCGCCGGGTCCGCAGTGCACGAGCACGCGGGCCCGCGGCAGCCGTTCGACGAGATGACGCCCGAGCACCGCAAATCGCTCCGCGCCCCACGACTTGGCCGGCCCGAAGGCGCCGTTGTCGTTGAAGACGATGAGCGGTCCATCGGCCGCCTCGCCGCGCGGAAACAGCCGCGCGAGCATGGCATCGGCGAGCGACTCGTCGGCGGCCGTCGTGGCGAGTTCCAGCGTGAGCGGCTGCCGGGCCACGCCGATTCGCGCGGCCAGATCCATTGCATGCTCCGCGGTCGAGACGGGCACGATCCGGCCGCGTTCGCGGCCCGGAAACAGGGGATCGCTGAGCAGGAGCCGCCGCCAGTGCCGCGCGAAGCCGACCCGCCGACGGGCGCCGCCGGCGAAGGCGAGCGCCGCCGAGGAGAGCGAGTTGGGCACGATGAGCGCAATGTCGGCGCGATCGGCGCGGAGCCGCCGCACGACGGCCGCAAACCGTCTCGAGGGATCGCGGCTGCGGCGATCGTAAAACACCGCGTCGTCGAGCCACGGCGTGGCCTCGAGCAGCTCGGCGAACATCGGCTTCATGACCCCGGTGATCCGCGCCGACGCCCCGAAATGCGCCCGAACCGCACGCAGCATCGGCGTGGTCATGACGAGATCGCCCACCCAGCGTGGCAGGATGACGACGATGTGGGGAGCGGCTGGCATGGCCATGAAACTACCCGCCTCGGCCGCGCGGTGGCAAAGTCAAAAACGGCCGTTCACGCCTGTTCGAGCGTGCCGCGCACCGTGAACGCCACCGCCCGCCGGGCCGCCGCGATGCCTGCGAGAGCCGCCACGCCGAGCGTCAGGCCGCTCGACGCGGCGATCCAGCCGATCGGTACGGCCGCTCGGCCGCCCACGAGCGATTGCGTGACGGCGAGCATGCCGGCCGCCGCCCCCACGGCGAGCCCCAGCCCCACCATCACCAGCGTCTCGATCACGATCAGCCCGCGCACGCGGGCGTCGGAGAAGCCGATCGCCCGCAGGAAGCCGATCTGCCCGCGGCGTTCGAGCATGTTTTGCAGCTGCACCGCGGCGAGGCCTGCCGTTCCCAGCAAGAGCCCGAGCGTGCCGAGCGCCTGAAAGCCGCCGAGGAACGTGTTTTGCACGGCCGCCAGGCTCGCAACGCGTTCGCCAGCCGTCTGCACCGTTGCCGCTGCGTCCGCCCACGCCGCGGCGATCGCCCTGGCGACCGGATCGGTCGCGTCTGCGAACGGCTGCCATCCCGCCGGCGCCTCGACGAGCGCCACGGAATAGCCCGACCGCCGCGGAAACATCCGCTCGAAGTCGCGCTCTCCCACGATCACCGAGCCCTGCAGGATTCCCGGCTCGAGCAGGCCGACGATCTCGAGCGTGAGCCGCTCGCCATCGTCACCGGGAATCTCGAACTGGTCGCCCACGCCGCCGACTTTCAGCGCCCACTGCGCGGTCGCCTGATCGAGCACGCAGCGAATCGGCTCCGCACCGCGATCGGACGGCTCGAGCAGCGTCCAGGGATTCTCCTGCCCCGTGGGCAGCGCCGCATGCGCCGTGAAGCGAAACCCACCGCGGTCGATGAACCCCGGCCCGACGCCAATCACGTTTGGCCGCCCCGGCGCGTAGAGATTCGTGCAACTGGCATCGCTACCGGCGGTCGATCGGAGCCGCGCGATCGTGCAGCCGGCGAGCGTCGCCTGCTCATCCGCCGAAAGGCCCATCGATGCGTGCTGGGTTGGGTCGGTGGGGTCGATCCCGCTCGGCGCGTTAAACGTGGCGATATGTGTCCAGCCACCGGTGGGGGAGCGGCGGTCGCCGGACTTTGCATGCGGCACGATCGCAAACGACGACACCGCCACGATCAGAAACTCGGCGATCGCCACGAGCGCGACGACGGAAAACGCCCGCCCTGGACGATGGGCGATCGCGCGACAGGCAAGCTTGAAAAGCGAGCGCACGGGCCTGGCTCTCTCTCGCCCAAACCGGCCGAGCCAGAGCCGCACGATCGCCAGAAGGCCGGCAAGCGCCGCGACCGCCGAGAGAAAGAAGAGCGGCACGGCGTCTTTGGGAGCGACGGCCTGCGCCAGCCCGCCGATCGTGGCCGCAAGCACAGGCCCCGCGATCGCGAGCACGGCGATCAACGGTTTTCTGCCGGTGGCGACCGCCTCGTCGCTCGCGCCTTGCAAGAGCGATCGCGGCGGCAGCCTGCCGGCACGGCGGGCCGCACACCAAAGCGTCGCCAACGAGACGGCCGCGCTCGCGAGCGCCCCGGGCCAGATCGCCCAGCGCGAAGGCGTGGCGGCGCCAAAGGCCTGCGTCGATCCCGCCGCCACGCCGTCGTTCCACGAGATCGAGAGCGCCTCGAGCAAGACGGCCGACCACGCCGGGCCGACAAACGCCCCGACGGCGACTCCCGCAACGGCGGCCAGCCCGCCGACGAGCGTGAGCAGCAAGGCGATCCGCGTCGGCGGCCAGCCGATGGCCGCGAGGATGCCCACGTCGCGTCGCCTCGCGGCCACGAGCAGTCGGAAGAGCAGCCATTCGAGCAGGAGCCCCGCCGCCACGACGAAGCTCGAGAGTGCGAGAAAGAGTCCGCCAAAGGGCGTGGAGCCCCGGGCTGCGGCGAGCGCCTCCTCGCGGAGCGAGGCCACCCGCAGCCCCATGGCTTCCGGGCGGATGTCAGCGGCCAATCGCTCCCGAATCGCCGCGAGGTCGGCGGCCGCTTCCGCCGGTAGGTGCCACGCCGTCGATCTTCCAAACCGGCTGCCGGCCAGCTGTCGCGCCGTTTCGAGCGACACGAATGCCTTCGGCGTCGTGCCGTACTCCTTCCAATAGCGATCGTCTTCGTCGTGCGGCGGCGTCGTGCGCACCCGCGACGCATCGAACGGGAAGGGGGGATCCCAATCGGCGATCGATCGTTCATCGCTCACCCCCTCGACCTCGGGCACGAGGTCCCGAGCGATCGCGGCGCCGCGCATCGCCGCGATCCCGCTCACCCGCAGCGATCGCGCCGTCTCCTCGATCCGCCCGTGCAATGCCTCGGGGAGAAAGAACCGCATCTCGAGCACGTCGCCCACGGCGATCGGCCGGCCCTGCGCGGCAAGGTCGTCGGCCATCCAGCGGTTGATGATGATCTGGTCAGGCCCGGGCAGCGCGAGCGCGTCACCCGCTGCATCGACGAGCGATCCGCTTGGCTGCGTGGTCGAGTCGATACCGAGGATCGTGGAGTAGGGGATGGAGGCGTCGCCGGAGCCTTCGGGCTCGAGCGCATTGGCGAGAAAGACGAGCGAGGGCCGGCCGCCGAGCGGCTGAAGAATGGCGTCGGCGGCGCGGTCGGCCTCGGGCGGCAGGATCAGCCGCCGGCTCGTCAGCCGCAGCGGTGCCGCCACGGGAGAGCCCGTGGGCTCGAGCGTGAGGCCGTAATCGACAAGGTTTGGGGCGAGGCGATTCCGCAGCCAGTGTGCCGTCGCGCCCGGAGACGGCGCAGGATTCGCGGGGATCGCGAAGATCGTGTTGGCCACGTCGTCTGCGCGCAGAATCTTCTGCACGGTCTCTCTCGCGATCACGATGAGCGGCCGGGTGACCTGCACCGGCTCGAGCGAAAACTGCCCGAGCCCTTCCCGCGGCAGCACGGCCTCGACCCGCAGCCGCTTGCCGCTCGCGGCGGCGGTGCGCCGGCCCAGCGGGCTATCCGCCGGCACGGCCGACCGCCCGGCGATCCGCAGGATCAAAGCATCCCCCACGCCAAGGCCGAGTGACTCCGCGAGCGCCGCATTGATCACCACGCCATCGGCCGCGAGGGCCGGCGGCGGAGGCGCGAAGCCCAGCGCGGCAGGATCATCGCAGCCAAGCACCGTGGCGCTCGAACTCCGCCGCGCGGCGCCCGCGTCGGCCGCGGTCTCCACCGTAGCCTCGATCACGATCGCCGCCACCAGCCGCGTGGCAGCCTCGTGCCCCGCGTCGGCCTGCATCCGATCGACGAGCAAGGTCGTTAAAAAATCATCCGCCACGACGGCGGCGTCGATCCGCCCCAGCCGCGCGAAGGCCAGCGACTCGAGGCCGCGATTCATTCCATCGCCGACGCCGAGCGCCCCTGTGATCGTCGTCGCCACCACGCCGCAGGCGGCACCAAGCGCTGCGAGTTGCCGCCACCAACGGCTTGCAAGCCGCGCGGCCAGCGGCACTGTTCCCCGCACGGCCCGTGGCCCGCGCGGCATCGCTTCCGCGGCGGCTGCGCCGTGCCCGCTCATGGCAGGAGCCGCCCATCGACGAGTTGCCGCACGGAGCCCACCCGGCGGGCGACGGCCTCGGCATGGGTCACGACGAGGAGCATGCCACCCGCTTCGTCGGCCAGTTCACACAGCAGGTCGGTCACGCCCGCCGCCGTCGCGGCATCGAGCTGGCCGGTCGGTTCGTCGGCGAGGAGAAGCCGCGGCGCAAGCAGCAGCGACCGCGCCACTGCGACCCGCTGCCGTTCGCCGCCGGAGAGTTCCGCCGGCAGGTGCCCCATCCGGCCCGCGAGCCCCACGCGGTCGAGCAGTGTGCGGGCCCGCTCCTCTGTGCCGGGCTCGACGCGGCCCGAGGCCAGCGCCGGCAACACCACGTTATCGAGCGCGGTCAGCCCGCCGAGCAGATGATGCTCCTGAAACACGAAGCCGACGTGACGATTGCGAAAGGCGGCGCGATCGGCCGGCGACAGCGAGAACGGATCGGCGCCATCGAGCCGCACACTGCCGCCGGTCGGCTCCTCGAGCCCGCCGATGATCGCGAGCAGCGTGCTCTTGCCGGAGCCGCTTGGCCCCATGATCGCGAGCCGCTCGCCGGCACCGAGCGAACACGAGACTCGCTCGAGCACACGGAGCGGCCCGCCGGGCGCGGGAAACGATTTCGAGATGGCGTCTACCTCGAGCACGCTTTTGCCTCGCTGCCGGATGAGATTGCCTCAGGAGATCGAATAGGGCTCGAGCTGCCCGCGGATGTCGGCCGGAATCGCCACCGGCTCCGGCTTGCGGCCGCGCCGCATCAGGCACCGCACGGCCACGATCCGGCCCTGCGCCACCCAGATGCCATCATGCTCGAAGCGGAATGCGAAGGTCACGCTCGTGTGGCCGATCTCCTCGATGCCGACAGCGATCTCGACCTCGTCGCCAAATCGCACCGCCGATTTGTAGTCGCACGAGGCCGAGACGCGGGGCCAACTGGCCGTCGCGTCGTCATCGGCAGCCGCCTCTCCTGGAGCCGGCTGATCGACCACGTGCACGCCCGCGGCCCGCAGGAGTTCGTGCTCCGCCGATTCCATCCAGAAGAAGAATGCGGAGAAGTGGACGATCCCGGCGGCATCGGTGTCGCGAAACTCAACTCGCCGCCGGGTCGTCAGGGCAGGCATTGCAGGGCGTGGACTATTCGCCCACGTAGGGCAGGAGGGCCATGAACCGCGCCCGCTTGATGGCGCTCGTCACGGCATGCTGGCTGGCGGCCGTGCAGCCGCTCTTGCGCCGACCGAGGATCTTGCCTTGGCGGTTGACGAGTTTGCCGAGCAACTCGAGATCCTTGTAGTCGACATACATCGGGCGCGGACGCGCGCCGTCGATGAAGATGGGATCCTTCCGCTTCACCTTCTGACGCGGCTTGGCCTTCTTCTTGGCGAACTTTGCAAACTTGGGATTGGCTGGGGGCATTTGGGGTTCTTCAGTCGTTGCTCTCGAGACAGTGATTCAAAACCGGTTGAACGAAAGGCGCGACATTCGCGTGGCTTCATCGACGCGGGAGTCGCATGGATCACGGGGGCCGGAACGATCCCGGCCCCCGTGATGTCATGTGCTGGAGATGCTCGTGGTGAGTCTCCTGTGCGGATGACTAGTAGCGGTCGCCGCCGCGGTAGCCACCGCCGCCGCCGCCGCCGTAACCGCCACGGCCGCCACCGCCACCGCCGCCGTAGCCACCGGAGCGACCGCCGCCTCCGCCCGGACGGGGCGTGCGCTCACGAGCCTCATTCACCGTCAGGGGGCGACCGTTGATCTCCTGCCCGTTGAGGGCATTGATCGCTGCCTGCAGACCTTCGTCGGTCTCCATTTCCACGAAACCAAAACCGCGCGAACGACCGGTCTCACGATCGGAGATCACTTCGGCACTCCGCACGGCGCCGTGCGGAGAAAACATCGCCTCCAGATCGGAGGACGTGGTGGACCAGGGGAGGTTCCCCACGTAAATCTTCCGGGACATATCAAAAACCTCTAGGAATCAGGAGTTGCTCTCGAACCAAAAATCGACTCTGCGACCATCGCCGGATGCACACGCCTCAACTCCCGAACGGGCTTGGGTGCGGACGAGCAGTCAGTCGGACTCCAAATTTCTATCATCTCGGGGGCGGGCGAACAACAGCGGCGGCGGAGACCGGCCCGAAAACCGCCCCCCGCCGCCCCCCCAACAGGACGGAAGCCCCGCCGACGCCTCCCGTTTTGGCCAGCCTCGGGCAGCTCCCCCGCCTACACTTTGCGTCCATGAGAGCGGTCGTGCAGCGGGCGAGCGAGGCCCAAGTGAGGATCGAAGGCAACGTGGTCGGCCAGATCGGCCGCGGCCTTGTCGTGCTCCTGGGGGTGGAGCAGGGTGATTCACGTGCCGACGCCGAGTGGCTCGCGGCGAAGATCGCCGAGATGCGGATCTTCACCGACGAGGAGGGGAAGATGAACCGCAGCATCCGCGAGATCGGCGGCGAAGCGCTCGTCGTCAGCCAGTTCACGCTCCACGCCAGCACCAAGAAGGGAAACCGACCAAGCTTCACTCGCGCCGCCAGGCCCGAGGAAGCCGTGCCGCTCTACGAGCATTTCCTCGCGGTGCTCGAGCCACAGGTGGGCCGACCGCTGGCCCGCGGCGTCTTCGCCGCCGACATGCAGGTGAGCCTCACCAACGACGGCCCCGTCACGATTTCGATCGACTCGCGACAGCGCGAGTGACGAGTGGCAGACAAGCCATTGGGATTTGCTCCGAGCCGAACTCTGGCCTTCTGCCGACCGAGTTGCCTCAGAAGCAATCACCTACTGCCTGTGCATGAGCGGCTTCTTCTGCTATCGAGAGCAATAAATGGGCAGCACAGGATTCGAACCTGTGACCTCTACGGTGTGAACGTAGCGCTCTAACCAACTGAGCTAGCTGCCCG
>Ga0172376_10000125_pt1 | contig 90675 bp, 89 predicted proteins | sample Lak35m_FD_121114 | JGI IMG/M metagenome (GOLD analysis project Ga0172376, IMG submission 121114) | Freshwater microbial communities from Kabuno Bay, South-Kivu, Congo - kab_092012_35m | ecosystem: Environmental > Aquatic > Freshwater > Lake | place: Democratic Republic of the Congo: South-Kivu... | reverse complement strand
GTCGCCACCGCGCGCCTCACCGGGATCTCCGCGCTGGCCGCAGTGCGGTCGGTTCTCGCTCCAGCCCGCGCCTCAGGTCTCGCCGACCCTTGACCAGGCGCGCGATAGGGGTGAGCAATTACGCATTCTGAAGCTTGCCGGCGCGTCAGCGCTGGTACTTGGGCTCGTTTCGGCCTGCGGGCCGGAGACGCCAGTCCCTGAAATCCCGGAGCCCGAAGTCGTCGCCGAACCCGCCCCGCCGATCGCACCGGACTACGCAACCCTTGTCGCAGCGCCCGGCAGGATCGATGGCGATGCAGCCAAGGACGCGGCGCGCAAACCTGCCGACGTGCTCGCCTTCTCGAAAGTTATGACAGGCGCCACCGTGCTCGAACTCGAAGCTGGCGCCGGCTACTACACTGAGCTCCTGTCGCGCGCAGTCGGCCCGACCGGCAAGGTGTTCATGCAGGCGCCGAAGGAGTTTGAGAACTTCTACAAGGACGCGCTGGCCGCTCGCATGAAGGACAACCGCCTCGCCAATGTAACGGTCTCGTGGTCGCCCTTCGACAAGCTTGAAGCGGCTGATGCCTCGGTCGATGTTGTGACCTGGTTCCAAGGGCCCCACGAACTTTGGTGCAAGGCCGCATGCGGCAACATCCCGATGGGAGCGCCCGCGGCGTCTTTCGCAGAGATCGCCCGCGTGCTCAAGCCCGGCGGCTACTTCGTTGTCATGGATCACTCCGCCGTCGCTGGCGCACCTGACACGGCGGGCAACGACCTCCACCGCATCGACGCCGCGATCGTGAAGCCGATGATCGAGGCGGCCGGCTTCACGCAAGAGGAGGAAAGCCAACTTCTGGCCAACGCGGCCGACGATCGCACCAAGGGCGTGTTCGACCCCTCGATCCAGGGCCGCACCGACCAATGGCTGATCCGTTACAAGAAAAACTAGCCTCGGTCTCAATCGCGGCGCATACCGGAAGCGCGGACCGTCCGACGGTCCGCGCTTTTTTCGCGTCGGGGAGGGCGTACATGAGTTTCAGGAACAGCCTGATCGCCGCCAGCGCGCTTGCGCTGATTGTCGCCGCCTGCGCAACCATGCCTGCCGGGCCGCCACCGTTGGGGGTCTCCGACTATGCGACCATCCTGGCTGATCCCGCCCGCCAGACCAAACTCGAGGGCTTCACAGCCGCCGACCAGGCCGACGATGCTGCCCGTAAGCCCGCAGAGGTTCTCGCCTTCGCCGGCATACGTCCAGGCGACACCGTCCTGGAAATGGAGGGCGGCCGCGGCTGGTTCTCCTACATCCTCTCGAAGGCCATCGGCCCGTCGGGCAAGCTGATCGTGCAGTACCCTGCCGAATTCGCCTATGGCGACGCGGCCTACAAGACGCGTGTTGATCTCGGCCAGCTTCCGAACGCCACGATCACGAAATCCCATTTCGACCAGCTCGCAGCGGCCGACGGCTCGGTGGACAAGGTGCTGTGGATCCTTGGGCCGCATGAGGTGTGGTTTGTCCCCAACAACACGCAGGGTCTGGGCGAGCCGGCGAAGACCTTCGCCGACATCGCCCGCGTGCTGAAGCCGGGCGGCGAGTTCATCGCCATGGACCATGCGGCCGTCGCCGGAACGCCAGCAAAGACCTCCGCGCAGACGCTGCACCGTATCGATCCGCAGCATGTGCTGGACGCGGCCAGGACGGCCGGCTTGGTCTACGTCGAAAAGAGCGACATCCTGGCCAATCCGGACGACGACCGGACCAAATCCCCCTTCGCGCCCGACCTTCGTCGTCACACCGACCAGTTCCTGTTCCGCTTCCGCAAGGCGGGGTAGGCGCGGAGGCTTCAGGCTTCCCCCGAATCCCGCCGCGCCCTAAACTGCGGCGATGATAGCGCGCCGAACCGCCTTGATGCTCAGCCTTGCCCTTGCGGCTTGCTCCCCGTCCGAGCAGGGCGTGGAAACCGTACATTCCGGCGACCCCGTCATTGTGATTTCCGAAGGCGAATGCGACCAGACCTGCCCGATCTATGACATGACGCTGAAACCGGACGGGTCCTACCTCCTGAATGGCGTGCGTTTCGTGAAGACGCCCGGCGTCAGCGATGGAGGTCTTGGCACGCATGCCTGGGCAGCCGCCGAGAAGGCGCTGGCAGACGCCAACTTCTGGACGCTCGATCCGAACCAGACCTCCAGTACGCAGACCGACTGCGTGCCGGGAACGCCCACCGTGGCGGTCACCTGGCGCACCGCGGAAGGCAAGCAGAAGACGCTCAACTATCGCGCCGGCTGCGGCGGCCCCGAAGGCCGCGCCCTCATCCCGGCCCTGCGCCAGGCGATGCAGTTCAACAGCCTGGTCTGGACCGAAGACCGCTTCGCCCCCGACGGAAGCCGCTGATCACAGACGCCACATGGCGCCGGCTAGCGATAGGCGCTAGAAGGCCCGGCATGGAAGTCTTTCTGGCCTATGGCGTCTACATTGCAATCGGCGCGGTTTTCATCGTCCTCGCGTTTGGCGTGGTAAACCTCTTGCGCACCGACGCCAACGCCGCCTCTCGCTCGAACAAGCTGATGCGCCTGCGCGTCCTCATCCAGTTCATCGCCATCCTGCTGCTCGTCGCCCTCGGCGCCGCTGCAGGCGCCTTCCGGTAACGCCCCCCCCCCCGGAAATGGCCGGCCGTCCGGCGGAACGCTGCTTGCAGCGCGCGTTCAGCCTGCGTTGGGCGGGATCATGCAAATTTTCCCGATCGGCTTAGCCAAACCTGAAGTCGCCGGTGCGACACTGGTTTGTGGTGGCGGAAGGCGGGAGTGGTTGCGATGTTCGGGACGCGCGACGTGGACAGCGGATCGAGGCGGTTCTGGGCCTGGTTCGGCGCGGAAGCCTACGGCATCGCCAACGCCTTCGAGGCCCTGGCCCGGGGCGAAGCCGACGCAGAAGGCGCGCTCGAAAGGCTCAATCTTCGAATCCGCCGCATCGACCCCACGCTGGAGGCCGACATCGTCCGTACGCTGGACGGCCAGTGCCACATGACCATCACCGGCCCGGAAGCGGCGGCGACACGCCTCCTCGCCCTCGCTCCGCGCCTCGCCGGCTGGCGTTTCACGCCGCACGCCGTGCTGGCTGACCCGCGCCGTATCCCTTTCCGTCTGGCTCCGCGCCCGTCGCTGGACCTCCTGGGAACGCCGCTCACCGCCCGGCACGAAGCCTACGCCTGATCCGGCTCCATTGACCGCGTCATGCCGCAGGTGCGATCCCTGTGCGTATGGTTGTCATCAACAAGATCTACACCCGTACCGGCGATGACGGCACGACCGGGCTGGCCACCGGCGAGCGTGTCGAGAAATGGAACCTGCGCGTCGAATGCTATGGCGCGGTTGACGAGACCAATTCCGTCATCGGCGTCGCCCGCCTGCACGCCGGATATGACCCCGATCTCGATGCAATGCTAAGCCGCATCCAGAACGACCTCTTCGATCTCGGCGCCGATCTTGCCACACCCGAACGCGACACGCCGCTCGCCTGGACGCCGCTGCGCATCGTCGAGGCTCAGGTGACCCGCCTCGAAACCGAGATCGACCAGATGAACGCGGCCATTCCGCCCCTCAACAGCTTTGTCCTGCCGGGCGGATCGGCCCTGTCCGCACATCTCCACGTCGCCCGCACGGTATGCCGCCGGGCCGAGCGCCTGATCGCAGAACTGGCGGCGGCGGCGGACGAGAGGGTCTCGCCCCCCGCCCTCGCCTACACCAACCGCCTGTCGGATTTCCTCTTCGTCGCCGCCCGCCGCGCCAACGACAATGGGGCCGCGGATGTCCTCTGGGTTCCTGGCGCCAATCGCTGATGTTTCACGCCTAAGGCCTTCTATTCGTCGACCCTCAGCTGACAAAATCCCGCCTAGTTCCGCATTAACGTCTCTGGACAATGCTCAGGCGCATGATTCAACTTGTCATGCCTCGGGGGCGGGGACTGAAGGATTGGACGTTGAGACTTCTAGCTCTCCTGATTTCGGCGTTTGTGATCGCTCTCTCTCCAGCATCCGCCTCGGCGCAGCTCAAGAAGGACGCCCAGGCGCTCCGAAATTTTGCCGAAGAACTCGATGAGGCGGCCAAGGCCCCCGACTTCGTCGGCCTTGCTGTTGCGGTGGTGAAGAAGGGCGAGGTTGCCCTGATGCGCACCTACGGCGTGCGTGAGGCGGGCAGCAGTCAGAAGGTGACGCCAGACACTGTCTTCAGGCTGGCCTCGCTATCGAAAGGCTTTGCCTCAACGCTGGCCGTACTGGAACAAAGCGAAGGCAAGCTCGATCTCAAGACGCCGGTTGTCTCGCTTGTTCCCGAATTCCGCCTCAGGCGACCCGGGGACGCGGCGCGCGTGACGTTCGAGGACGTGCTTGCCCATCGCACCGGACTTCCGCCCTACGCCTATGACAACCTCCTCGAGGCCGGCACATCGCCGAAGCAGATCCTGTCGAAATATGGTTCGGTGAAGCAGACCTGCGCGCCGGGCGAGTGCTTCACCTACCAGAACGTCGCCTTCAACATGATTGCCGCCCAAATCGAGAAGGCGACCGGCAAATCCTTTGCAACCGAACTGCGCGACCGTATCTTTCTCCCGCTCGGAATGACGACAGCTTCGACCACCCTGCAGGACCTTTCGGCGACCGGGAACTGGGCGCGTCCGCACCGGCGGGTTGAGGATACCTGGATGCCGGTCCCTGTGACGGATTACTACTACAAGGTCCCGGCGGCCGGCGGCGTCAACGCCTCGATCTCCGACTTATCGAAATGGCTGATCGCACAGATGGGCCATCGACCCGACGTGCTGCCCCGGTCAGTTCTTGACGAAGCACACCGCAGGCGCATCGCAACACCGCCGGAAACGGCTCGCCAGCGCTCGCTAAAGACGCCTGTCACCGACACCTCCTATGGCCTCGGCTGGCGCCGCTACACCTATGCGGGCGAACAGCTGCTCACTCATTCTGGCAGCGTCGAAGGTTATATCGCGCAGATTGCCTGGCTACCCACCCAGGATGCCGGCATCGTCATCCTTTCGAACACGCGCGGCTCCCGCGCGGCCAAAATCCTGCCCACCTGGCTCGACTACCAGCTCGGTCTTGAAAAGACCGACTGGTTCCGCCTCACCGAGATCGCCCAGGCTGCAGGCGCCCCCGCAACTGCCGGCGGCGACTGAGCGCCAGACGACTTGCGCGCAAGGCGGACGCCCGCCATGGTCCGCCCGATCGAGGGAGGATCGAATGGTCAGGATTGCGATACTCGGATCAGTGACTGCGCTCGTGCTCGCCGCCTGCCAACCAGCGGCGGAAGAGGCTGGCGCGCCGTCGCACCAGACCTACGACGCTAAAGCATTTTTCGACACCACCGCGGTCTCGATGAGCGCAGCGACCCCCTACGCCTTCTCGCCCGATGGCGCAAACGTGCTGCTGGCGACCGACACGTCCGGCGTCTACAACGCCGCAGCATTGCCCGTCGCAGGCGGCGGACCGGCGCCATTGACCCAGTCCACCACCAACGCCGTCTTCGCCATCAGCTACTTCCCCTCTGACGACCGCATCCTCGTCTCGTCTGACGGCGGCGGCGATGAACTTGCACACATCTACGTTCGCGAAAGCGATGGCACGCTCAAGGACCTTACGCCCGGCGACAAGCTAATCGCGCAGTTCGTCGGCTGGAGCGGCGACGGCAAGACCTTCTGGCTCGCCACCAACGAACGCGATCCGCAGATGTTTGACGTGTACGCCTACGACGCGGCGTCGTTCGCGCGGAAGGTCGTTTTCGAAAATTCCGGTTTCTTTCCCTCCGCGGTCTCACCTGACGGCCGCTGGCTCGCGCTCGACAAGCAGATCAGCTCGGCCGACAGCGACGTCTATCTCGCCGATCTTTCCAAACCGGCGAAACAGACACCGGTGCTTATCACACCCAATGCGGCGACCATCGCCCACGGCGTCTACGATTTCACGCCCGACTCGAAGCAGCTCGTCTACAGCACCGACGAACATGGCGAATTCACGCAAGCCTGGACGCACGATCTTGCGACGGGCGAAAAGAAAGTACTGATCACGGCCGACTGGGACGTGATGTTCGTCTCCTATTCGCCGAGCGGTCGCTACCGCGTCTCGGGCGTCAACCAGGATGCCTCGACGGTACTCACCATTCTCGATCAGACGTCGGGCAGACCCCTAGCCATCACTGGCGCGCCGGCAGGCGACGTCAACAACGTCCGCTTCAATCGCGACGAATCGAAGATTGCCTTTACGGTTGCCTCCGACACTTCTCCAGCCGACGTGTTTGTCGCCGATCTCGCCACAGGCGCCGCCACGCGCCTTACCAACAATCTGAATCCGGCGATCGACGAGACGATGCTCGTTGATGGCGAGGTCGTGCGCTACAAGAGCTTTGACGGCCTCGACATTCCGGCGATCCTCTTCAAGCCCAAAGGCGCCAGCTCAGACGCGAAAGTCCCGGCCGTCGTTGACGTACATGGCGGCCCGGGAGGTCAGAACCGCAAGGGCTATGCCGCCATGTACCAGCACCTGGTCAATCACGGCTATGCTGTCCTGCGCGTGAACAACCGTGGTTCGTCGGGCTACGGCAAGACCTTCTTCCACATGGACGACCGCAAGCACGGGGAGGTCGATCTCGACGATGTCGTCTATGGCAAGACATACCTGCAGACGCTCGACTGGGTCGATGGCGACAAGATCTCTATCATGGGCGGCTCATATGGCGGCTACATGGTCGCCGCAGCCCTCGCCTTCCGCCCTGAGGAGTTCACCGCCGGTGTTAACATCTTCGGTGTCACCAACTGGGTGCGGACACTGGAATCGATCCCGCCCTGGTGGGGCGCCAACCGCGACTCGCTCTACGACGAACTCGGCGATCCTGCGAAGGAGAAGGAGCGGCTCACACGCATCTCGCCGCTTTTCCACGCAGCCAACATCAAGCGACCAATGCTGGTCATCCAGGGCGCCAACGATCCGCGCGTCCTGCAGATCGAAAGCGACGAACTGGTTGCAGCGGTGAAGAAGAACAATGTACCCGTCGAGTACATCATCTTCCCCGATGAGGGACACGGCTTCCTGCGGAAGGAGAACCGCATCACCGCGTCGAATGCCTACCTCGCCTTCCTCAACCAGCACCTGAAGGGCATCACGCCGCCGGAAGGCGCGTATGCGTCGCCGGCAGCGCCAGCCGCTCCGACAGCGCCTGCTGCGCCCTCGGAATAGGAACAGAAGCTTTCCTCCCCCCTTCCGGGGGAGAAAGCCATTCAGGCCTGGATACTTCCGCCGCCCTGCACCTTCTGGCGGGCCAACGCGCTGTCCATCGGCGAAAGGCCGAGCCGATCCACCAGCTGGCGCATCAGCGCATCCTCGTGCGGGTCGCGCGAACCGTCGGCCAGAACCACTTTCCACAGCGCCTCTATGATCGCGATACGATCTTCTATTGCGATGGCCGTGCGGATCGCCTTCGTGAACTGGTAGATGTCGATCGATTCCAGCTCCGCCACCTCGCCCTCGCCACGCAGCCTCGCCGCAGCAGCTGCATCGAGCCCGAAGCGCGCCATCAGCACCTCGTCGACAACGTGACGCTCGTCGGCGCCATAATCGCCATCGGCCCGTGCCGCCATCACCAGGACAGCGGCGGTCGCAGATCGCGCATCGTCCGAAGGCAGGTCCGCAGGCGCGGTCGCACGCATCATCCGTTTGAGAAAATCGAAAGCCATGCGCTTTGAGATGGCGCCTTTGTGCGCGCGGGACAACCCGGTCGCGACGCTCAGCCCGGCTTTGTCGGATTGAAGAGCGCCGCCACGGCCTCCGCATCGACACCCAGCGCCTCGAACACAGGCGCAAATGTCGCCATCCGCCCGGCATCGTTGAGCCCGAGCGTGATGCCGCCATCGACGACCAGCGCATGCCCGGTGACAAAGCCAGACCCATCCGAGCCCAGGTAGAGCGCCGCCTCCGCGATATCCGCCCCACGCCCGCCGCGTGGAATAGGCTGCGTATGCTTGTTCGCCTCCGCCAGCGCATCGATGCGCGTCTCGGCAAGTTGACGCGGAATGCCGAACGAGTTCGCGAATATGTTGGTCGCTATCATGCCGGGGCAGATGCAATTCACGCGGATGTTGTCCGGGCTCAGCTGCGCCGCCGCTGCATGCGTCATGTGGACCACCGCCGCCTTGGCGATGGAGTAAAGCAGCGGCCCATAGCCCGTGCGAAGCCCGGCGATAGACGCGGTCGAGATGATCGATCCGTTACCTTGCGCCCGCATGTGTGGAACCGCGTATTTCATCCCGAACAGAGCCGCGCGGACATGCAGGTGCATGACGCTGTCGAACCCTTCGGCCGTCACCCCGTCGGCCATCTCGCGCACGCCGCCCGTGCCCGCATTGTTGAACAGGATGTCAAGCCTGCCGAAGTCGGCTTTCGCGGCATTCACCGCGGCAGCGATGTCGCTCTCCTGCATCACATCGCAACGCACGAAGCGCGCCTTGCCCGCGTGCTCATGCTCGATCTGCGCCCCCTTGTCCTCCTGCAGGTCCGCCGCGATCACCCGCGCACCCTCCGCGACGAACAGGTCCACCGTCGCGCGGCCGATTCCGCTCGCCGCTCCGGTGATCACCGCAACCTTTCCTTCAAGCCGTCCCGACATGCGCGCCTCCGCTAGGCCTTCGGCTTCATGTAGCTGTCGAAATTGGCAATATAGTCGTCGAGATGCACATTCAGCATCTGGCGGAAGCCCTCGACGAAATAGTCTGAGATCTCCTGCTTGCCCGCCGCCATAGCCGTGGTCGACTCGAACCCGCCCGCAGAGATGAAGGCGCAGAAGCGCGCCGATGCGAACAGCATGGACGCATTCACCAGATGCGGCGGCGCTTGCTCCTTCTGGTCGTTGGACAGGTTGATATGCGCGTCGGCGCGCTTGTAGAAACCTTCGTCAAACTGGTCGGCCATGAATGCTCCTGAAGGTCGTTGACGCCAAGTCAGACCAATGCCTGCCGCCGCCGAACGTGTCTACTGTGCCGCAGGGTCCGGTATCGGCCCGACATTCGTCCGCTTCGAGACCAGATTGAAGAAGTGGAACACCTTCTCGAGGTTCTCGCGCCCGCGCCGGATGAAGAACTCGTGCTCCAGCCCCGGAAACTCCAGGTAGACATGCTGCGCGCCGACCTTCTGCAGCTCGCGCACGGAAACCCGCGAGCTTTCCTTGCGAACGACAGTGTCCTCCGCCCCGTGCATCACCAGCACGGGCACGCCCTTCAGCCGTTCTGCCGGCGCATTCGGCCCCACGCCGCCACCCGCAATCGGCGCGATCCCGGCCCACAAAGTGTTGTGCTTGGCCCCGAGGAAGAACGTGCCGAAACCGCCCATCGAATGGCCCATCAGGTAGATGCGGTCCGGATCGACCTTGAACTTCTGCCGCACCAAACCTAGCACGGTCAGCGCGTCATGCTCCGACAGCGCATTCGCGGTCCATTTCGCGCCTGTTTCCGGATTGATGTCTGCCGTCTCAACCGGCTGCGGCGTTCCCCGCGCTGGCCCCCAGCCGCCGAAGGTCGAATACCCCATCGGCGCCAGCACGATATAGCCGTCACGCTGCGCGAAGTCCGTCGTGCCATCGAACAGGATCTGCTGCAGCGGTGTCACGCCGGCGCCGTGCAGGTCGACGATCAGCGGCCAGGTTTTCGCGTGATCATAATTGTCCGGCACGAACAGCGAAAACGGCATCCGGGCATTCGCCGCATCCAGCTCATAGCCGCACATCAGGATGCGCTTCTGGCTCGCGGTCAGCGGCGGCTGGGCCGAGCGCGGGATGTTGGCGCGCTGCGCGATCGCATCATTGGGATCGGTCGAAGGCGGCGGCTGCGGAACAAGGCGCACCCCCTCATGCGTTACGTTGGGCACGCCTGCACTGGCGGCCGCCTCGGCCTCGGAGAGGAAGGAACAGTCCAGCCCGCGCGCGGTCTCCCCTGCCGAAATCGCTGCCGGCGCGATGTCAGCAGCGCTTGCACAAGACGCCACCGCCAGCACTGCTCCATGCATTATCGCCCTCAGTCCGCCACCCCTCATGCGTATCTCCCGCATCATCCGGTTTGCCTGTCAGGCTAGCGCCACCACCGGAAAAGCCACGCCCAAAAGCATGGTCCTCTCCCGGTCCGCCCGGCCATTCGCGCCAAATCGCCGCTTTTTACCCCCCGCAGTCTCTTCAAACTTGATTCCGCCGCCCCACGCGGCTACCGGAAAGCCCGCCGGTTCGCAGGTTGGTTAGCTGCGAACAGGGCGTCCGTTTCTGGCTTTTTCGACCGGAGAATCCACCGATGAAGGTGCTTGTGCCCGTCAAGCGGGTGATCGACCCCAACGTCCGCCCGCGGGTGAAAGCCGATGGTTCGGGCGTGGATCTCGCCAACATCAAGATGGCGATGAACCCGTTCTGCGAGATCGCTGTCGAAGAGGCGGTGCGCATGAAGGAAAAGGGCGTCGCTACCGGCGAGATCGTCTTGGTCTCGATCGGCCCGGCGCAGGCCCAGGAAACCATCCGCGTCGGCCTCGCAATGGGCGCCGACCGCGGCATCCTTGTTCAGACCGACGCTGCGGTTGAGCCGCTGGCTGTCGCCAAGATCCTCGCCAGGATCGTCGAGTCGGAAAAGCCCGACATCGTCATCACTGGCAAGCAGTCGATCGACGATGACTGCAACCAGACGGGCCAGATGCTCGCCGCCCTGCTGGGCTGGCCTCAGGGCGCCTTCGCCTCGGCCGTCGCCAAGGATGGCGACAAGCTCTCTGTCACGCGTGAAGTCGATGGCGGCCTGCAGACCGTGTCGCTCAACCTGCCCGCCGTGGTCACCACTGACCTCCGCCTCAACGAGCCGCGCTTTGCTTCGCTGCCCAACATCATGAAGGCTAAGAAGAAGCCGATCGACATGAAGACGCCCGCCGACTACGGCGTCGACACCGCGCTCCGCCTCGCCGTCGTCAAGGTCGCCGAGCCGAAGAAGCGCGAAGCCGGCGAGAAAGTCGCCGACGTCGACTCGCTGATCGCCAAACTCAAATCCGCTGGAGCCATCTGATCATGGCCGTTCTCGTTTTCGCTGAACACAGCAACGCCGCCCTCAACGACGCCACCGCCAAGACGGTTGCCGCCGCCCAGGCTTTCGGCGGCGACATCGACGTTCTGGTCGCCGGCCACAATGCCAGCGCGGCGGCCCAGGCCGCCGCGAAGCTCTCCGGCGTCCGCAAGGTGATCCACGTCGAAGGCGAAGCCTTCAGCCACGCGCTCGCCGAAGCGGTTGAGGCGCTCGTCGTTCCGATGATGGGCGGCTACGACGCCTTCTTCGCCCCGGCCACAACCACCGGCAAGAACGTCGCCCCCCGCATCGCCGCCAAACTCGACGTGATGCAGGTCTCCGAAATCACGAGGGTGATCGACGCATCGACCTTCGAACGCCCGATCTACGCCGGCAACGCGATCATGACGGTGAAATCGTCCGACGCGAAGAAGGTCGTCACCGTTCGCGGCACTGCCTTCAAAGCCGTCGAATCCTCAGGCTCGGCTTCGGTTGAAACCGCCGCGGCGCCCGCCGGTCCGTTCAAGTCCGCCTTTGTCTCGGAAGAGATCGCGAAGTCGGATCGTCCCGAACTCGCCTCGGCCAAGCGCGTTGTTTCGGGCGGCCGCGCGCTCGCCTCGGCCGATCAGTTCAACGCCCTCATCCTGCCGCTGGCCGACAAGCTGGGCGCCGGCGTCGGCGCCTCGCGCGCCGCAGTCGACGCCGGCTACGCGCCGAACGACTACCAGGTCGGCCAGACCGGCAAGGTCGTCGCCCCGGAGCTCTACGTTGCCGTCGGCATCTCGGGCGCCATCCAGCACCTCGCGGGCATGAAGGACTCGAAGATCATCGTCGCCATCAACAAGGACGAAGAAGCGCCGATCTTCCAGATCGCCGACTACGCCCTCGTCGGCGACCTCTTCAAAGTCGTCCCGGAGCTCACCGAGAAGCTCTAGGCTTCAAGAATGGAACGACAAAAGGCCCGCCGTCGCCGGCGGGCCTTTTTATTTCACCACTTCTCATCGTTCCGCCGTCGATGTTTCTCCCGCGCGCGCTGCTGCTTGTGGATCTGCTTCCAGCGGGCGCGCCTGGCGGCTTCGGCCTCCGGATGGTCGCGCGTTTCGGAATAGGCCACCTCGCGCTGCAGTTTGAGATAGGCCCGCCAGCGCGCCTCGCTCAGAGCGCCTGACTCCAGCGCCGCCAGCACCGCACACCCCGGCTCGCCGCCATGACTGCAATCGCTGAACCGGCATGGCGGCAATGCGGCGATATCCGAGAACGTCGCATCGAGCGCCTCCTCGTCGGCAATCAGGCCCAGCTCGCGCATGCCCGGCGTGTCGATCACCAGCGCGCCGCCACTCAGCCGGAACAGCTCGCGATGCCGCCTGGTGTGTCGCCCGCGCAGATCGTCCGCGCGCACGGCCCCCGTCGGCATCAGCGCCTCACCCGACAACGCATTCAGCAGCGTCGACTTGCCCGCCCCCGAACTCCCCAGCAGCGCAACCGTCGCGCCCGCAGGCATCATTGCGTGCAGCTCGTCGAGCCCAGTGCCGATCACCGCCGAAACAGACAGCACTGGCGCGCCGCCCGCAATCTCCGCGACCCGCGCAAGAGCATCCGCAACAGCCGCCGCCAGATCCGCCTTGGTCAGCACGATCACCGGCGCCACGCCGCCATCCCGAGCAGCCACCAGATAACGCTCGAGCCGGCGCAGGTTCAGGTCCGCCGTCATGCCCGCGACAAGAAACGCCGTATCGACATTTGCGGCCACCACCTGGGCGTGTTCCTCGCCGGCGGCCCGGCGCGTGAACACGCCGCGCCGTGGCAGTACGCCATGGATCACCACATCGCCCTCGCCCGCAGGCGGCGAGATGACTACCCAGTCCCCCACGGCCGGATGCTCGCCGGGCGTTGCGTGCAACTGGAAACGCCCGCTAAGCCGCGCCGACGCCTCCCCATTCGCGGTGATAAGCCGCCACAGCCCGCGATGCTGCGCGATCACGCGCGCGGGCGCATGATGCCCTGCGGCATGCGCCGCAAACACATTCTGGAGCTCAGTGCTCCAGCCATACAGTTCGATCATTTGGAATTATCCAGCAGTGTTTGAAAACAACCGCTGGCGATCCGCCCTCTCAGGACGCGCAAACACCAGCGGTGCGGCGGGAGGCCGCTACGGCAATGGCTGTCATCTCGGTCCCTCCCTGCTGGCATTGGACGCTGATGCCCTCATGCGCCCCGCGGCGCCACTTGGCAAGTAGACTCCCTGAACACTCAGGAATAATCTCCCCATGGGACGCAGGGGAGTGAAACATGCCACCCACGGGAATCATTGTCGGCGACAACTGGCTCGCCATCGGCGTCGCGGCCATCGGCATCTACGCGATCGGATTTCTCATCTATGGGGCGCTGTTCTCGAAGCTCTGGATGAGCCTTGCGGGCTATACGCAGGAACAGCTCAAGCCGCACATGTGGAAGATGGCGATCTCCTGGATCATGCCGGTCCTCACCGCCATCGGCCTTGCCCTGATCCTGAAGATGGCCCGTGTCGACAATCTGGCGAGCGGGCTCATCGTCTCCTTCGAGGTCTGGCTCTTCATTGTCCTGTCGACGCGGCTCTATTCCTACGTCTACAGCCCCGAACGCCCCGGCCTCCTCGTGATGGACGCGATTCACCTGCTGCTGGGCACGCTAGCCGCCGGCGCGATCATTTCGGCGTGGCCCTGAGCGCCTGAATCGAGCGGCTTGGCGCAAAGCCCGGAGCATGGTCTGGTCCGGCCAACCGATTCAGGGGACTGGCCCATGCGCATGCTCATTGCCGTTTCAGTGCTCGCGCTGACAGGGTGCACGCTGCTGCCCATCACGCCAGAATCGCCTGTGGCCGAGGGTCCGGCGGCTCCCGCCTTTCCGGCCGGCGATCCCGGCGCGGGCGAGGCCGCGTTCCGCGCGCTCTACAAGGAGTTGGTCGAGACCAACACAACCTACTCGGTCGGCTCCTGCACGCTTGCTTCCGAACGCATGAAGGCGCGGCTCCTGGCTGCCGGCTATCCCGAGAGCGACCTTCATATCCTCGTCGATCCCAAGCCCAACCGACCGCAGGACGGCAACCTCGTCGCGGTCCTGCCCGGAACCGATCCGACCAAAAAAACTATCCTCCTGATGGCGCACATCGACGTTGTCGAGGCCAAACGCGAGGACTGGGAGCGTGATCCCTTCGTGCTCACCGAAGAGGACGGCTATTTCTACGCCCGCGGAGCCAGCGACGACAAAGCCATGGCCGCGATCTTCACTGACTCGCTGATCCGCTTCAGGCAGGAGGGCTACAAGCCTGCGCGCACCATCAAGATGATGCTCAACTGCGGCGAGGAAAGCAGCGGCGAAGGCGCGAAATACATGGTCGAGACCCATCTCGACCTGATCTCCGCCGAGTTCGCCCTCAACGAAGGCGCCGGCGGCCGCATCGACCCCGCAACCGGCCGCTATCTCTTCAACGGCGTGCAGGCCGGCGAGAAACTCTACCAGGACTTCACCGTCGAAGTGACGAATCCGGGCGGCCATTCATCCCGGCCGACGCCCGACAATGCGATCTACGAACTCGGCCAGGCGCTGATGAAAGTGCAGGCCTACGAATTCCCGGTCGAGTTCAATGACGCGACCCGCACGTTTTTCCGCCGCATGGGCCAGATCACGCCGGGCCAGGAAGGACAGGACATGCGCGACGCCGCTGACGGCGAAAGCATGGCCGCCATCCGCCGCCTGATGACCAATCCCAGCTACAACGCCATGCTGCGCACCACCTGCATCGCGACGCAGGTGTCGGCCGGCCACGCGCCCAACGCCCTGCCCCAGCGCGCCACTGCCAACGTCAACTGCCGCATATTTCCGGGCCACACGCAGGAAGAGATCCGCAAGCAGCTGCAGGATGCGGTCAACAACGCCGATGTGAAGATCACGCTGCGCCTCGCGCCCGAAACTACTATGAAGGCGCCGCCCCTGACGCCGGAGATCCTCACGCCGATCGAGCAGCTCACCGAGAAGATGTGGCCGGGCGTGCCTGTCATCCCGACCATGGCCACTGGCGCGACGGACGGCCGCTTTACGACGCCAGCGGGCATTCCGACCTACGGCGTCTCCGGCATTTTCGCCGACCCCAACACCACCAACGCCCACGGCCTCAACGAGCGTGTCGGCGTCAAGCAGCTGATGGAAGGCCGCATGTTCCTCCACCAGCTGGTGAAGATGTATGCGGGTGGGCAATGAAGCTGACCGGCGCGCCTGTAGCGGTCGTTTTGTGCATGATCTCTGCCTGCGCCACGGCTCCGGCCTCACGGGGACCGCAGCTGCCTTCCGACCTCCAGCGGGTGCTGGACGACTACAGCGCAGCGTGGGAGGCGCGAGATTCGACGTCGCTTGCCGCGCTCTTTGCCGAAGGCCGGACGGTTGTCCCGAATGCCTGCCCACCGGTGAACAGTCGCGCTGGCCTCGAAGCTTGTTACTCCGGCAGCGGCGGCCCTATCGACCTTCGAGCACTTGATCATGGCGTTGGCACAGAACAAGCCTACATCATTGGCGAGTACGCCGAACAACCGGGCGACCCCGCCAGCGGAAAGTTTGTTCTGACCCTGGTCAAGGTAAGCGGCCGGTGGCTCATAGTCGCCGACATGGACCAGCCATATCGTCAATCGCCAACGCCGCAATGACAATTGCGGTCCCGTCAGCGTAACGACGAAATTGCCATAGCAGTTGATCTACTTCGGCCATCCTTCACGCTAGGCCCAGCCCAGCCCCTTGAGGGCGAGCACCGCTCCGCCAGCGGAAATCGCCGACAGCAACGCCCCACACACAATGTCGACGAGGCTCATCGCCACCGGCCAGTTCTTGAGCACAGCCCAGTTTGTAAGGTCATAGGTTCCGTAGGCGACCAACCCAAGAATGCCGCCGAGCATGGCCGCCTCGACCCAGTCGCCCGTATCGAGCGCCGGCGCCACCGCGAAAAAGCCCAGCGCGAACGAATACAGCAGGTAGAATGCCACCGCCGGAATCCATTGCACGTCGGTCCGTCGCAGGTCGCCCATCTGGCGGACAATCCAGTCGCGGGCAATGACGCCCAGCCACAGCGCATCCAGCACGCCAAGGATCAAGCCAGCCGCAAGGGCGCCTATCGCAACGTCCATCGCAAGGCTTCCGTAATGGTGATGATACGCACGGGCGGCCGCCCGGATGAGCTTTCGGGGGAAAAGCCCGAAAATTCTCGAAACCAGCCGTGCATTGCATCCGGAACATTGCCGCTCTAAGTCCAAGCGCGCCCCACCCGCGAGCCTCGATGCAGCTTCGTTACCTCCTTTTCGCGGTTTTGGCCTCCAGCTTCATTGCGCCGGCCGCCCTCGCCCATGCCATCGGCGGGAGGGATGCTGCCTTCGTGCAGGCCACCATCGGCGCCGACCCCTTCCCCTTCCTCTATCTCGGCGCAAAGCACATGGTGACGGGGTATGACCACCTGCTCTTCCTCTTCGGCGTGATCTTCTTCCTCTACCGCCTGAAGGACATCCTCCTCTACGTCACACTGTTCTCGCTGGGCCACTCGACCACGCTGATCCTCGGCGTGCTGTTCGATCTCGGCGACTCCTCGCATCTCGTCGACATGGTGTTCGGGCTCTCGGTCTGCTGGAAGGCGTTCGAGAATCTCGGTGGCTTCCGATGGCTCGGGCTTGAGATGGACAACCGCCTCGTCGTCGGCGGCTTCGGCCTCATCCACGGCCTGGGCCTCGCCACCAAGCTGCAGGATCTCGGCCTCAATCGCGAAGGCCTTCTCGAAAACCTCATCGCCTTCAACATCGGTGTGGAGATCGGACAGGTCCTCGCTCTTTCGTTGATCCTCGCCGCCATGACGCTGTGGCGCACCACGAAATCCTTCGGCCGCCTCGCGACAGCCGCCAACGCGCTCCTGTTTTTCGCAGGTGTAGTGCTGGCCGGCGAACAGCTGGCGGGGTACTTTTTCGCAGGAGACGCCTGATGACGCCCCCCCAGGACATCCGTCCCGTCGAACTCAACGTCAAAGGCAGGACGCTCGCCCTCATCACCGGCGGTGGCGCCCTCGCCGGCGCACTTGTTGTCCTTGGCGCGATCATGCCGGCGGAGTTCAACGTCGACCCGCTCGGCCTCGGCAAGCTCACCGGCATCTCGCGGCTCTGGGCGCCGGAGGAGCAGGCCTTCGGCGGCGGCGGCGCGCTCACCTCCTCGTCCGAAACGCCCAAGGCCTCCCACATCGTCGAGATCCCGCTCGGCGCGGCCGACTGGAAGGAAGCCGCGATCGAATACAAGGTCGCCATGAAGCCCGGCCAGTCGATCTTCTACCGCTGGACCGCAACGAATCTCGACGGCAGCCCGGCCACCGTCCCCATCGAGATGGACCAGCACGGCCACAACCTGCCGCCCGAAGGTCAGCCGCAGACCGTGATCGACTATCGCAAGGCTCGGCTCCTGGCCGACCAGGGCAGCCTCACTGCCCCCATAGACGGCATTTTCGGCTGGTACTTCCGCAACCACAGCCCCGACCCAATGATCATCAGGCTCGAAATCGAAGGCTTCTACACGCTCGTCCCCCCCGGCCAACCCGGCAACGAATTCTCGATCCGCCCTTGGCAGCCCACGCCAGACGAGCCGGTCGATGATCTGCAGCCGGATCGCTAGCCCGCCTCCCCGCGCCACAATTTTGCGCTAAGCTCTTGTCATCGCTGTGGCGAATGCCCGCCAGTCGTTTCGGAGACGCGAATGATCGCCCGCGCCGTCCTGTCCGTATCCGTAGCGCTCACCCTGGCCGCCTGCGCCTCGTCCCGCCCAGCCCCCATCGTCGCTGGCGGCGTCCGCACCAGTCCGACGGTCACGCGCCCGCCCGTCACGCCAGCCGTGCCGACCACTCCGCCCGTGTCGGATTTCGCGCTGACGCCTATCGCATTCGAGAGCGTGCCGGGGTGGGCGACGGCCGATATGGTCCCCGCGCTCACCGCCTTCAAGCGCCAGTGCGACTCGTGGCGCCTGCGCACGCCCGATGCGCCGCTCAGCGGCGGTCGCTATGGCGGCCGCGTCAGCGACTGGTTCAACGCCTGTAACGCCGCACTCACCATTGAGCCGGGACAGGAGCGCTGGTTCTTCGAAGCCTACTTCACGCCGCACTCTGTCATCGGCCCAGGCGAAGCGCGCCTCACCGCCTATTTCGAGCCCATCATCCAGGCCAGCCGCGAATGGTCGCCGCAGTTTTCCGAGCCCCTGCTCAAGCGCCCGTCCGATCTCATCACTGTCGACCTCGGCGCGTTCGCCGAGGCCTATGACAATGAGGCGCTTCGGGGCGCCCCACGCTCGCTCAATGGCAGGCTCTCCGGCGACCGCATCGTGCCCTACCCCAAGCGCGAGGCGATCACGCCCTATCTCGGCCAGATCATCGGCTATGCGCACCCGGCAGACGTCTACAACCTTCAGGTGCAGGGCTCAGGCCGGCTGCAATTCGCCGATGGCACGCAGTCGCGCGCGCAGTTCTCGGCGCAGAATGGCTACAAGTGGAATTCCGCTCTCGGCGCGCTGCGCAATTCCGGCCGGCTCTCCAGCCCCACCTGGAGCAATTTCCGCGCCTGGCTCGACACAAACCCCGCCGAGCAGAAATCCGCCCTCAACGCCGACCCCTCCTACGTCTTCTTCCAGGAGGAGCAGATCACCGACTACGTGGCCGGTCCCAAGGGCGCGGCCAACGTGCCCCTGACGCCGATGGGCTCGATCGCGGTCGATCCGGCCTACCATCCCTACGGCGCCATCGTCTTCGTCGATGGCGACTATGGCGGCGCCCCGTTTCAGCGCCTTCTTGTCGCGCAGGACACGGGCGGCGCCATCCGCCGCGGCCCCAATCGCGGCGACATCTTTGCCGGCACGGGCGCGGAGGCCGGCGCCTATGCCGAACGCATGAACTCCGTCGGACCGCGCTGGTACACCTTCCTGCCGAAATCCTTCTCCGCCCCGATCGCCTCCGTCCCGCAGCCCGCCCCGGGCTGATCGATGCATCTTCGCGCAGCCATTCTCGCGATCGTGGGTCTGGGCGGATGCGCATCAGCCAGCGCGCAGGAGTCCGATCCCGTCGCCTGGCAGACGCCGTGGGGCAAGGCCGCCTACATCCTCGAAAGCGGTTCGTACGGTGTCTTCGACTACCCCGTCCCCTTCGGCGACAATCACGGCTATCTCTACATCGACGGTCTCGCCGGCGAATTCGGCGGCCCCGGCCCCCTGAAAGGCTACTGGTCCGAGCCCGACGTCAGCCACGACGACGAGAACGACACCACCCTCATCTGCCCCTTCGCCATCATCGACGATCACGGCCGCACCACCCGCAACTGGGGCCGCCTCGTCATCGCCTTCACCGGCGACGACTTCCCCACCGACTTCGTCCTGATGCGCGCACGATGCTTCGAGGAGCCGAACGAAGTGATCAACGGCAAGCTGGTGCGCTAGGCAGCCCGCGCCACCCGGCTTCCGAGCCACGCCCTAACAGCCCCAGCCGCCTCGACCGCGCTCGCCGCAGCTGCATCCGCGATCATTCCTTCCTCGCCAACCCAATCCCCGGCGACAAACAGCCCCGCCGCCTCCTTCACCCATACCGGAGCCCGCTTCCGGTCCCAGCGCGGCAACGCGTTCGCGACCATCATCCCGCGTAGCTCCTGCCGCTTTACTTCGAGCGCGCGCCAACCCGGCATCACCAGATCGGCGACGCCCTCCAGCTCCGCGATCGCATCACGGCCCGGCGCTTCGCCAACAGGCAGATACTTCGCCACATGCACCACAGCGCCTTCGCCCGGCGCCAGCTTCGCCGACTTGGAATGCAGTGAGAAGTAGAAGGGGTGATCCACGCCGATCGCGAAATCATCCGCGCCGTCCGGCATCCGGCTCAATGCAAGATCCAGCGCGTTCACCCGCGCCGGGCGCGCCTGCCTTGCTTCCTCCGCCAGCGACTCCACATCTGGCGCCAGCGCACTCGCCTCCGTAGGGCCGAGCGCCAGTATCAGCGCATCACCGCCCCACGACGCCCCGCTCGCCATCGTCACGACGCCGCCGGCCACACGCTCCGCCCGCGCACCGGCATGAAGCTCCGCACCCGCTTCGCGCGCAGCGTCCGCCAGGCCTTCGACCAGGCTGCTCCAGCCGCCATCGAGGTAGAGCGTCCCTTCGAGCCCCAGTCTTACCTGGTCCAGCAACGCCTTTGCCGACACCACATCGGACCCATTCGCATACCCCGTCAGCCGCCCCAGCGCCTCGAGCGACGCTCGCACGCGCGGCCGCAGTTTCTGCGCATCAAGCCAATTCGCAAACGATCCTTCGCCCGTCGCGCCATCAGCGATCGTCTTGAACACCCGCGCGAACTGCACCTTGTCGCGCAAGCCCAGCAGGCTTGTCCCGAACAGCGTCTTCGCCGTGGCCGGCAGGTCATGAAGCTTGCCTTCGAAGATCGCCTGCCGCGTTCCGCCCAACGCCCGGTCGCTGGAATACGGAATGCCGAGCCGGTCCAGCGTGCGCTTGAACGCGCCGGCGATGTAGAACGCATGCGGCCCTTGGTTCAGCAGGAACCCATCCGCATTCCGCGTCCGCGCCCTGCCGCCAAAGCCATTCCCCGCCTCGAACACCCGCACCTTGACGCCTGCCCGCGCCAGTTCGACCGCCGCAATCAACCCGGCAATCCCCCCGCCAACGATGTTCACCTGATACGAGGAGGTCATGTGCAGCTCCCTATTTCGGACAAGTTGTATCCACTTTAATTCGGATGCTATATGTCCGCAATAGGGAATCCTCCGGAGCAGCCCGATGAAGATGAGCGAGGGGGTCGAGTGGACCGCCCATGCCTGCGCGCTGCTGGCCGCCCTGCCCAAAGGCGTCGGCCTGCCCGCTGCCGCGCTTGCCGAGTTTCACGCGCTCGCGCCTGCATACATGGCGAAACACATGCAGGCCCTCGCCCGCGCCGGCGTCGTTGAATCCGTGCGCGGCCCGTCAGGCGGCTACCGTCTTGCGCGCGATGCAGACAGCATTTCGCTATGGGACATTGTCCAAGCCATCGAAGGCGAAGAGCCCGCCTTCCGCTGCGGCGAGATCCGCCAGCAGGGTCCCTGCACCACGCCCAATGCCGACTTCCGACGTCCCTGCGAGATCCACGCGGCCTTCAGCCGGGCCGACGCCGCCTGGCGCGCCGAACTGAAATCGCAATCGCTTGCTGACATCGCCCGGGAAGTCGGCCGCAAGACCACGCCGCAGAAGCGCGCCCTGCTCACGCAGTGGATCACCGAAAAGCTCGGCTAGTCCTTCACGCGCCACGGCGGGTTCAGCCGGTTCTCGCCGGCATGATAGAGCGTTATGCGGTTGCCCGCCGGATCGCGCAGGTGCGCCACGCGCCAGAGATAACTCATCGTCTCGGGCTCAGCCTCGAAAACGACGCCCTTTGCTTGCAGCTCCGCCACCAGCGAATCCAGCCGGTCGCTCTCGAACCACACCTCCGGCCAGTCGCCGCCCGTCCAACCGTCGACCTTCTCGATGGAAAACGTCGAGCCACCCTCCGGCATCTCGAAGCGCGCATAGCGCGGTGGCGAGTCGACAATCAGTTTCAGGCCAAGCGTCAGGTAGAACGCCTTGCTCGCATCATAGTCGATCAGGGGAACAGTGATCTGGTTGAGGCGCATCGCTTCACTTCTTCCTTGCCGGAACCTTCTTGGCCGGAGCCTTCTTCGCAGCAACCTTCTTCGCGGGCCCCTTCTTCGCAACTACGGCCGCAAGAGGCTCGCCCAGCGCCTTTACCCTCAACTTCTCCTGCAACACCACCGCCGCCGCCGGATTGCGCTCCTTTGCGCCGGAAATAAAGAACATGAACACCTCGCGCTTCCTTGCCCAGCCGGCGGCCAGCTTCGCGATGCGATCGATTTCTGTCTTCGCATAGCCCGTCTCTTCGTCCGCTTTAGACTGCATCAGCCGTGCGACCACGAAATCGCCGCCCCCATGCGCTAACTTCGGAAACTCATCGTCCTCCGCGTACACCACCGTCGCGCCATGCTTCTCCAGCAGGTCAATGAACGCGGGATTATCATATCCCGTCCCGCGCACCTCCAGCACATGGCGCAGTTCAATCCCGTCCTTTTCTTCTGGCAGGACCGACAGGAAACTTGCAAAGTGCTCGCGGTCGAATTTCCGGTTGCTGGGGAACTGCCAGTTGATCGGCCCCAGCTTGTCCTTTAGCTGCGTGATCCCCTGATCGAGGAAAAGTCCGGTCGACGTCTTCATGTCGGCCTTGGTCTTGCGCACGGTAGAAAAACGGTGCGCCTTCAGGCTGAACACGAATCCGTCCGGCGTCTCGTCGCGCCATTTTGCAAACGTGTCCGGCTTGAACGAGGAATAGTAGGTCCCGTTGACCTCCACTGCGGTCAGCGTGCGGCTCATATGTGCCAACTGCTTCGATTTCGGGAGGCCCGCAGGATAGAAGGTTTCGTCCCACGGAGCGAAGCTCCACCCGCCAACACCAATACGTATCGGATGCGCCACACCGCGTCTCCTTGTCCGCTGCAACGTCAACACGCCTAACGCTCCACGTCCGGCAGGGCGGACGCCTTTCAAGCGAATCCCGGCCGGCTGCATCCGCCCCATTCGGGGCTTGGGTTCGCTTGGCCTGTGGGATTAAGGTGGCGCCGTCCGGGGAGGGATGTCCATGAAAAGCGTATCGGTTGCGGTCCTGGCTATGGTCAGCCTGGCCTCGTGTCAGTCCTTCCAGTCGAACCATGTCGATCTCGACAGCGCCTCGATCCCAACCGGCATGCACTATGCGGTCCCGAAGGCGCTGATGACGGTCGAACTGCAGCAGGAAGGCGGCGACCTCTGGCTCGGCGTCAGCCGCCCCTTTCTGATCGGCGATCCGGAAGCGACCTACGCCCTCACCGCATCTTCGGGCCTCTTCGCCGACCAGCGCTACAAGGTCCGGGTCGATCCGCAGACGCGCCTGCTCGATTACATCAGCTCGGTCTCGGAAGGCCAGGCGACGCGTATCCTATCCAATCTCGGCCAGTCCGTCGGCGCCATCGGCGCCCTGCCGCGCGATCTCGAGGAGAACAGCCTCGCGCCCTCTGCCAAGGCAGTGCAGGTGTTCTCGCAGGTGTTTGATCCCATGGGGGCCGCAAACTGCGACTTCGGCCAGAAATGCGAACTCACCCAACTCAGCGAAACCCTCCACCGCAAGGCGCGCGAATTCCTGCGCTGCCGGACGGCCACCGCACAGAGCCCCAACGCGACACGGTGCGCCGAACTTGGCAATCGCAACGAGCGTGGCCGCGGCCCAGACGGCGAGATGGAGCGCTATTTCTCCGTCTCCCTCGATCCGCTCTTCACCATCGATCGCCGCAGCGACGCTGCCCGCGCGGCCACAGCGCCGGATTCCTGCGCCAATTCGATCTGCTATCGCGCGCCCGCGCCCTACCTCCTGCGCATCAGCGTTGAGGGCCAGCGCGACGTCGCCGAGATCGTGATGCTGCCGAACAAGGCGCCGATCATGGCGCTTGACCTGCCGGCTGGCGTCTTCGCCACCTCGCGTTCCCGCGTCGATCTCGTCTATGGGATGCCGGCGCGCATGGAGGTTGATCAGGGCAACGAGCTTGTCGGCATCACCGCGATCCCGCTCACCGTGATCAACAGCTTCTTCAAGGCCGTAGGAGACGTCTTCCAGCTGCGCATCAATTACGACAGCCGCTACGAACAGCTGCTGCAGAGCGAACTCAGGCGGCAGGAAGCCAAGGACCGCTATGATGAAGCGCAGGCCCGCCGCAATCCGCAGGCGGCCGCGCGTTCGGTCGACGCCGCGCTGGCCTCGCCGGCAGAGGATGCGTTCCCGCCGGAGGATGAAGGGGAAGCGTTAGAGGATTTCGGCGACGCGCCCGAGACGACTGCGGACTATCTTGATCCTGAATCCCCGCCGACCGAGGACGAATTCTCCTCTGCCCAGCGCCTCGCCGTCACCATCGTGCCCGGCCCGTCGCCGCTCCTGTTCTACGTGCCGCTGCAGGCCCCGAGCGTCGATCTTCCGGACGATGATCTCGACGGCACATCTGCCGGCGGCGGGGGCGAGCCGGAATGACCGGCCTGTTCTCCTTCTTCGGCGCGCGCGGCAAGCCGAACCCGCGCCACACGCCGCCGGGCGCCCTCCCGGAATCGGACATGCAGCCTTTCGGCCTCGAGAGCATTCAGGGCGCCACCGACGACCGCAAGCGGCCGAAGGACATCAATGCCGCGCCCTGGCGGCCAATGGTCTGTTTCCGGATCTTCGTCCCCGGCGCGGACAAGCCCGGCACGGGCAGCGGCGTGCTCATCGCGCCCAATGTGGCGCTCACCGCCGCCCACAATCTCCACATGCTCAGCGCCAAGCCCGGCCGCGGCTTCGATCCGCCGAAGATCACCGCCCATGTCGGCGTCGCCTCGCACGATGTCGGCGCCGCCCACACCTTCGTCGAGCGGGTCGCCACCTGCCCCGGCTATGTCGAAACCCATCGCGGCGACGAAGGCCGCTATGAATTCGATTTCGGCCTCGCCTGGCTGCGCGACGATGCCCTGCATCGCTGGGCCCAGGCGGCCCTCGATGTTCCAGCCCAGGCGCCGCTGCGCAGCGACGAAATCCTCGATGCCCAGCTGACCGCGGCCGGCTATCCCGATGCGCCGGGCCGGAAGATCGAGCTCCGCTTCCATTCCGAGCGCCAGCGCGTCACCTCGGTTGCGCAGACCGGTTTCCGTTACACGCTCGACACGGAAGGCGGCCAGAGCGGCGGCCCAGTCTTCCGCTATCACAATGACAACAATGCCTGCTTCCTCGCAGGCGTTCACGTCGCCGGCGGCGAGGGCAGCAACCGCGCCAGACGTTACGACGCCTCCATGCAGCGCCAGATCAAAGCCTGGCTCGCCGCGCCGAATGCAGGCCGCCGCCTCTCGGTCACCTCCTGACGGCGCAGCCTTTCCTTCCGCCCGGCGTTCTGGCCTATTGGCGCAGCTGTGCGGGAGACATGACATGCGGTGGAGAGGCGGACGTTCGGGCGGCGGCATCGAGGACCGCCGCGGACTAGGCCCCGGCGCCATCGCCGGCGGCGGCGGCCTCATCGGCATCATCGCAGTTCTCGCCTACGTTTTTCTCGGCATCGATCCCGGAACCACCAACGCCATCGTGGGTGGCCTCAATCTCGGCCAGGGCGCGCAGGAGCGCGGCACCATGGGCACGCCGCAGGACGATGCCGGGCGCTTCGTCGACATTGTCGGCGCCAACGTCAACGACGTCTGGTCGCAGGCGATCAACGGCTACACGCCGCCCAACGTCGTGCTCTACGACACCGGCACGGGCACGGGCTGCGGCTATGGCCAGGCGGCGATGGGACCGTTCTATTGCCCGACCGACCAGACCGTCTATCTCGACCTCTCGTTCTGGCAGACGATGAGCTCGCAGCTCGGCGCCTCCGACGGCGACTTCGCCAAGGCCTACGTCATCGCCCACGAGTTCGGCCACCACATCCAGACCCTCACCGGCGCCTCGCAGAAGGTGCAGCAGGCCCAGCGCTCGCTCGGCCAGGCCGAAGGCAACCGCTACTCTGTCGCGCTCGAACTGCAGGCCGACTGCTATGCCGGCGTCTGGGCGGCCAACGCCGCGAAAGTCTCGGGCGGACAGGTCGCAATGGAGGCCGGCGACCTCGAAGCCGGCCTCAAGACCGCCAACGCCATCGGCGACGACACGCTGCAGAAGCGCCAGGGCGGCCACATCGCTCCGGAGAATTTTACGCACGGCTCTTCGGCCGAACGCATGCAATGGCTGCAGGCGGGCTATCGTTCAGGCGATCCGCGCACCTGCGAAGGCACATTCGACGGGCTGCGATAGCCAGACGTTCGCCGGGCTGAACAAGAATTGTTGAAAATTCTCGACAGGGCCTGGGCTTCTGTCCACACAGCCAGTTGCCCACGGGCTCAGCAGGACATGCATCAGGAACCCCTACGATGAGCGATAGACAGGCCTTCGACACGCTGCAGATTCACGGCGGGGCATCCCCGGATCCCGCGACCGGCGCGCGCCAGACGCCGATCTACCAGACAACCGCTTACGTGTTCCGCGACGCCACGCATGCAGCCGCGCTCTTCGGACTGAGGGAAGTTGGCTACATCTATTCGCGGCTGACAAACCCCACCGTCGCAGCGCTGCAGTCGCGCGTCGCAACGCTGGAAGGCGGCGCTGGCGCGGTATGCTGTTCGTCCGGTCACGCCGCACAGGTCATGGCGCTGTTCCCGCTGATGGCGCCAGGCCGCAACATCGTCGCCTCCAACCGCCTCTACGGCGGCACCATCACGCAATTCACGCAGACCTTCAAACGCTTCGGCTGGTCGACGAAATTTGTCGACTTCGACAACCTCGACGCCGTGAAAGCCGCGATCGACGCCGACACGCGCGCGATCTTCTGCGAGACAATCGCCAATCCCGGCGGCTATGTCACCGACCTGCCGGCCATCGCGAAGATCGCCGATGCGGCGGGCGTTCCGCTCATCGTCGACAACACCACCGCCACCCCGTGGATCTGCCGCCCCATCGAGCATGGCGCCACGCTGGTCGTTCACTCGATGACCAAGTATCTCACCGGAAACGGCACGGTCACGGGCGGGGCCATCGTGGACTCGGGCAGGTTTGACTGGTCCGCATCGGACAAGTTTCCGTCCCTGTCGCAATCCGAACCCGCCTATCATGGCCTCAAATTCCACGAGACCTTCGGCGCGCTCGCCTTCACCTTCCACGGCATCGCAGTCGGCCTGCGCGACCTCGGGATGACGCTCAATCCGCAGGCCGCGCATTACACGCTGATGGGAATCGAAACGCTCTCCCTGCGCATGGCCAAGCACGTGGCGAACGCGCAGACAGTGGCCGCATGGCTCGAGAAACACCCGGCCGTCGGCGCCGTCACCTATCCGGGGCTCGACTCCTCGCCCTACAAGGCGCGCGCGGCCCGGCTCTGCCCGAACGGACCGGGCGCACTGTTCACGATCCAGCTCAAGGGCGGCTATGACGCCTGCCTGAAGTTCGTCTCGAGCCTCAAACTGTTCAGCCATGTCGCGAATCTTGGCGATGCGCGCTCGCTGGTGATCCATTCCGCGTCCACGACGCACAGCCAGCTCACCGCCGACCAGCAGATCGCAGCCGGCGCGGCGCCCGATGTAGTTCGTCTCTCCATCGGCATCGAAGACCCGGCCGACCTGATCGCCGACCTCGACCAGGCGCTGAAGGCCTCCGCCGCATGAGCGTCCCGCCAGCCGAAGCGCAGGACGTCATCGCCTTCTGGCGTGAGGCCGGGCCGAAGCAATGGTTCGCGAAGGATTCCGCCTTCGACATGGCCTTTCGCGACCGCTTCGCCCTGCTCTACAGCAAGGCGTCGCGCGGCGAGCTCGCCCACTGGCGCACCACGCCGGAGGGCGCGCTGGCCGAGATCCTCCTGCTCGATCAGTTCCCGCGCAACGCCTTCCGCAACACGCCCTGGGCCTTCGCCACCGATGCGCGCGCGGTCGAGGCCGCCGCCGCCATGGTTGCGGGCGGGCAGGACAGCCAGCTCCCCAACGACCTCCGCGTGTTCGCCTACATGCCGTTCGAGCATTCGGAATCACTGGCCGACCAGGATCGGGCAGTTGCGCTGATCACGCCGATCAGCGACGAATTCGCCCGCCACGCCCGCGCCCACCGCGACCTCGTTGTCCGCTTCAGCCGCTTCCCGCACCGCAACGACATTCTAGGTCGCCCGAGCACGCCGGACGAGATCAGCTTCCTCGCCGAGGGCGGCTACCGACCCTGACCCCAGGGCGCCGCTACGCGAGCTTGACACATCGCCATCCCCGGCGTCGGCTCGCCCCAACATCAGAGCGCATGCGATGGACATGCGTCACGTCCGGGGAAACGCATGTGCGGATTGATCGGCGGCGTTGCGCGCAAGCCTGTTCCACGCGAGCGCATCGAGCGCGCGCTCAGTTCACTCGACCATCGCGGACCTGACGGCCACGGCCAGTGGAGCGATGGCCGCTTCTTCCTCGGCCATACACGGCTATCCATCATCGGCCTCAGCAATGGCGACCAGCCGATGTCAAACGCTGCGGGCGACGTCCACCTCGCCGTCAATGGCGAATTCTACGGCTACAAGGCGATCCGCGATGACCTCCACGCCCGCGGCAGTCATTTCAGGACCGACTCCGACAGCGAGATCGCCCTGCACCTCTATCTCCAGCACGGCATGCGCGCGACCGAACAGCTGCGCGGCGAATTCGCCGTGCTGATCGCCGACCAGCGCCGCGACATCATGATCGCGATCCGCGACCGCTTCGGCATCAAGCCGCTGTTCTACGCGGTGACGCCCGATGGCGTCTTCTTCGCCTCCGAGATCAAGTCGCTTCTTGCGTTGGGGGTTCCTGCCGCGTGGGACGCGGAAGCTGCCTGGCAGGACCTCTTCATCGTCCGCAACCATGAACGCACGATGTTCGCCAACATTCGCGCCGTGCCTCCTGGCTGCTACGCGATCGTACGCAACGGCGAGGTCAGTCTCTATCGCTACTGGGACTGGAACTTTCCGACCATGGATGAGACCGCCGCCGACACGCGCTCAGAAGCGGACGTCGTGGCCGGCTTCCGCGACGTGCTCAGCGAAGCGGTCGCCGAGCGCATGGTCGCCGACGTGGAGGTCGGCTGCTATCTCTCCGGCGGCATCGACTCATGCGCTGTCCTCGGCCTCGCACAGGCCCAGATGAGCCGCCCTATCCGCGCCTACACCCTCGCCTTCGACAATCCGGTGTGGGACGAAAGCCCGATCGCGCGGCGCCAGGCCGAATTCGTCGGCGCCACTTACCATCAGGTCCCCGTCACGCGACAGGCGCTCGCCGACGTTTATTCCGATGCGGTCTGGCATGCCGAAACGCCGATGGTGAACGGCCATGGCGCCGCCAAATACCTGCTGTCGAAAGCCGTGCGCGATGCCGGCCTGAAAGTCGTCTTCACCGGCGAGGGCTCCGACGAACTCCTCGGCGGCTACGCCACCTTCCGCCGCGATGCGCTGCTGCATCATCCGGGCGCCCGCACGCGACAGGAGACTGAAGCGCTCATCGCGCAGATGTTCGAGTCCAACCCCGCCACCCGCTCCATCTTCATGCAACAGGCGGCCGACAATCCGATCTTCGTCGAAGTGGTGAACCGCCTCGGCTTCCTGCCCTCCTTCATCGAGACCTTCGGCGCCATGGGCGTCACGCTGGCCGCCGGCCTGCGCCCGGAGGTCGCCGCGCGCATGGCGGGAAAATCCGTGTACGCCGACGTGCTCGACAGCCTGCCCCTCTCCATGGCGATCGCCGACCGCGACCGTCTGCACCAGGCGCTCTACGTGAATTCGAAGACCCACCTCGCCAACTTCATCCTCACCTTTCTCGGCGACCGGATGGAGATGGCGCATTCGATCGAGGGCCGGGTCCCCTTCCTCGACCATCACGTCGCCCACTATGCCGCGCGCATTCCCATCGCGATGAAGATCAAGGGCTATCGCGAGAAGCACGTCCTGAGGGAAGCAGCGAAAGATGTGCTGATCGAGGAAGTCTACAACCGCGAGAAGCATCCCTTCACATCGCCGCCCGCCGCAGCGGGCGATCCGATGATGACGATGCTCGCCGACGTGATGGCCTCCCGCGCCCTCGACGACCAGCCGATCTTCGATCCCGCCAAGGCCCGCGCCGCCTTCAAGGAGATGCAGACCTGCCCGCCCGACCAACGCCCCGCCCACGAAGGCCGCATCCAACGCATCGTTTCGACCGCGCTGATGCATGAGAGGTTTGGGATGTCGAGGTCGGCTGCGATATAGGTTTACTTTGGCAGCACATCGGCCAGGCGAACGTCGGGAGCGCAGGACGCCTATCGCTCAACCTAGCGTCGCAACATCAATTTCGTTGCGAATGATACGATTCCTGATGGGAATGCGCGCAGGCAATCATCTTGCCCCAAACGGCGCCCAAAAGAGCCCGACGCATCGGCCGGGCTTTTCCGTTCAGAGCCGATCTCTTGATCAAGTATCCAGGAAGCTCCGCAGCTTCCGTGACCGGCTCGGGTGTTTCAGCTTGCGCAGCGCCTTCGCCTCGATCTGCCGGATACGTTCACGTGTCACTGAGAACTGCTGGCCGACCTCTTCCAGCGTGTGATCGGTGTTCATGCCGATGCCGAAGCGCATGCGCAGCACGCGCTCTTCACGCGGAGTCAGCGAGGCTAGAACGCGTGTAGTCGTTTCCCTCAGATTGCTCTGAATGGCCGCGTCCACTGGCAGAAGCGCCGACTTATCCTCGATGAAATCGCCGAGGTTGGAATCCTCGTCATCGCCGATCGGCGTCTCGAGCGAGATCGGCTCCTTGGCGATCTTGAGAACCTTGCGGATCTTTTCCAGCGGCAAGCCGAGCTTCTCGGCCAACTCTTCCGGCGTTGGCTCGCGGCCGATCTCGTGCAGCATCTGGCGCTGTGTGCGGACAATCTTGTTGATCGTCTCGATCGTGTGCACCGGGATGCGGATCGTGCGCGCCTGATCCGCGATCGAGCGCGTAATCGCCTGACGGATCCACCACGTCGCATAGGTCGAGAACTTGTAGCCGCGGCGATACTCGAACTTGTCGACCGCCTTCATGAGACCGATGTTTCCTTCCTGGATCAGGTCGAGGAACTGCAGTCCGCGGTTGGTGTACTTCTTGGCGATCGAGATCACGAGACGGAGGTTTGCCTCCACCATCTCCTTCTTCGCCTGGCGCGCCTCGCGCTCGCCCTTCTGCACCGTCTGGACGATGCGGCGGAAGTCATCGATCGGAACGCCCATCTCCTGCGCCAGCGCCGAGATATCCTCGCGCAGCTGCGTGATCTTGCGGGTCTCAACTGTGACGAACTTCTTCCACTGCTTCGAGAGCGCGCCGACCTTCTCGGTCCAGTCGGGCTTCAACTCGTTGCCGAAATAGTTGTCGAGGAAGTCCTGCCGGCCGACCCCATGCAGGTCGGCAAGGCGCATAAGCTTGCCTTCGAGCTGGATCAGCTTCTTGTTGATCTCGTACAGCTGTTCGACCAGAGTCTCGATACGTGCATTGTTGAGGTGCAGCGTCTTGAGATTCTCGATGATATCGGAAACGATCTCGTCGTATTCTTTGAAGTCCTTGGGCGTCAGCGCCTTGCCCTCGATCTTCCGCGCCATCAGCCGCTCCTGCAGCTTTCGGTAACGCTGGAAGTTCTCGCCAACGGCATCGAGCGTCTTTGTCACGCCCTCGCGCAACTCGGCCTCCATGGCCGACATTGACATGGCGCCGCCATCGTCGAAATCATCCTCGGCCTCGGCGGCTTCGGCTTCGGCCTGCTTTTGGCGCTCGAGTTCCACCTCATCGATGTCCTCGTCGCGTTGGCGCCGCGGCGCCGGCTTAGCGGCGGCCTTCTCTTTGGCCTTCTCGGCCTCAGCGAGCTTCTTGGCGGTGATAGGCGCGGTCGACGGCGGCGGCGCGCCGCCCTGCAGCACGATCTGCGAGTTATCGACAATGCCGCCATGGGCGGCCGCATAGGTCGCCTCGAGATCGATGATGTCGCGCAGCAACACGCGCTCCTCGATCAGTTCCTGGCGCCATACCATGATGGCTTCGAAGGTTAGCGGGCTCTCGCACAGGCCACGGATCATTGCATCGCGCCCTGCCTCGATGCGCTTGGCAATGGCGATCTCGCCCTCACGCGAGAGCAATTCCACCGAGCCCATCTCGCGCAGATACATCCGCACCGGATCGTCCGTGCGGTCATAGCGGTCCTTGGTCGTGGTGGTCAGCGCAGTCGACTTCGATCCGGCCGCACGCTCCCCGTCCTCGTCGCCATCATCGCCAGCTTCCTGCTCGCGCTCGGAGTCCTCCACATCGTCTTCGGACTCGACGACATTGATGCCCATCTCCGAGAGCTGGGACATGATGTCTTCGATCTGCTCGGAAGAGTTCTGGTCGGATGGCAGAACCTTGTTGAGCTCGTCATAGGTGACAAAGCCGCGGGCCTTGGCCGACTTGATGAACTTCTTCACCGTGGCGTCGTTCATGTCGAGCAGCGGACCATCGGTCGCCTCGGCGGCGGACTTTCGCTTCGCTGTCGCGTCTGACTTCGCCATTCCGTCTCTCCGCAGACCCTTGTTGTCAGTCCGGCCTTCCCGCGCCGTCTCGACTTTTGCCGGCTGGGCCTTCGCCGTACCGGTCTTTTCACTCCCGCCTTTCGGCGGGGTCTCCTTGTTACTGGCTGGGCTCGCAACCGGCCTAGCGCCAGCCTTGGGAGGCGGCGATTTAGCTGTCTGAGATTTCCCCGCAAGCGCCTTTGGCGCCACGACCGGCTTTGCACCGCCCTTCAGAGGCGGCTTGGCATCCGGCTTCTTCGAATCCTTCCCCGGCGCCGCCTTTGCGGGTTGGGGCTTGGCAGCAGGCTTTGACTTCGTCTCGACCTTCGCTTGCGCCTTGAGGGGCGTTTTGCCTTTGGCCGGCGAGGCTTTCGCCTTGTTCTTGAGATCAGTCTTCAGAGCGTTTCGACTCCATTGCGGCGCCCATCCCTCCGATGGCGTTCCTGAGATCCTGCACGCCATCGCTCGCAGATGAGGTAACCTTCTCGTCCACGACCGACCGGCTCGCGCTGCGCCGTTCGATCACTTTCTGCATGATCCTGGCCTGGTGGGCGGCGCTCATGATGTCCACGCCTTCCTCGTCAGCCCGTTTCGTCGCCTGCACCTCGACCGCGAGCGTCCTGGCGACATGGAAACGTCCGATGGCGTCAAGCCAGTCGCGACCCTCGTTCGACCCAGGGTCCATCGGCTGCCCGACCGGGAAAGTTTCCAAAAGCTCGACAGCCCGCTTGCGGCCAAGGCTACGTAGATGGGCTGCAACCGTAGTCCGGTCAAGCATTTCGGCCCCGTTATAGACCTCAAAGGCGGCCGTTCGGATGGCATCCACGTCTGGATCGCGGAACACCACCTTGGCGAGCGCTTCAGGCGCCTGTTCCATCATTCGGGGGCTCTCGATCGCCCGAACCACGAGCCGCAGCCCCGGCAGGCCCGTCGGACCGGGAGAGGACCCCTTTTTCCCTAACGGAACGCCCGCTGCGCCAGACGCACCCGCTGGGCCGGTTCGCGCCTCGCGTGCATGCCAATAGAGTCTGTCTCGCAGTTCACGTTCATAGGCCCGCTTTACGCCGGGATGCCGGATCTGTCCGGCAGCGGCCATAAGCCGCGCCTCGAATCCGGCTCTGCGCTCGGGCGTGTCCAGCGGCTCGGCCTCCAGCTCACGCATCCACAACAGGTCCACCAGCGGCCGCGCCGACACCAGCATTTCGCGCATCGCCTGCGCCCCGCGCACCCTGACAACGTCATCAGGATCCATGCCATCTGGCAAAAGAACGAAGAACAGGCTCTTGCCAGGCTCGATCAGCGGCAGCGCCCGCTCGCAAGCCCGCCACGCCGCGCGAATGCCCGCCGCATCACCATCGAAACACAGGATCGGCTCCGGCCCGGCCCGCCACAGCAGGCCCAGCTGCTCCTCAGTCAGCGCCGTACCCAGCGGGGCCACCGCCGAGCCGATCCCAGCCTCGGCCAGGGCGATCGCGTCGACATAGCCTTCGGTGACAATCAGGCCTTGCGCGAGCGGCCCCTGCTTCACAGCCGCCATCGCCTCGCGTGCGGCCATGTAGCGATAGAGCGTGCGGCCTTTGTGAAAGAGCGGGCTATCTGACGAGTTGAGATACTTTGGCTTGCCGTCCGGATCGAGCGTGCGCGCGCCGAACGCGATCACGCGCTCCGAGTGGTCCGTGATCGGGAAGATCACCCGGTTCCTGAAACGATCCCAGGGCTGGCGCTTGCCGTCGCCGGTTTCGTCCTCTGGCTTCACGACCAGGCCCGCCTCGATCAGATCTTCAGCTGTCGCACCCTGCTTCGTCAGATGCTCGAAAAGGGCGCGCCATGCATCCGGCGCAAAGCCCATCCGGTGCCGCGTCCAGGCCTCAGGCCCGAAGCCGCGCTTCTGCAGGTATTCGCGAGCCGCGGCGCCCGCCGGCCCCCGCAGTTGGTCCTCGAAAAACCTACACGCCTTCTCCACCCACTCGATCAGGGTAGTCTTGCGCCGATACTGTCGCTCTTCCCCCGCGGACTGCTTGGGCAGCTCCAGGCCATAATCGCGCGCCAGCCGCTCCACCGACTCTGCGAACGAAAGGCGTTCAGTCTCCATCAGGAAGGTGATCGCATCACCACCTTTCTGCGTGGAGAAGCATTTGTAGAAGCCGCGATCGTCATGGACGTAGAAGCTTGGCGTCTTCTCGTTCGAGAACGGGGAAAGCCCGACCCAGTCCTTGCCGCGCTTCTTCAGCGCCACCTTCTTCCCGATAACGTCGGACAGCCGCACCCGCGACTTCAACTCGTTGAGAAACTCCTCCGGGAAGCGCATCGCGACCTTTAGCAGTCTTCTGGCAGCCTTGCGAACTCCGCCGCTAGCCGCGGCGCGCCTTTCGCGCCAGCAACCGGCCGACCGATCCTGTGGACGATTATACAGGGAGTTGTGCGCTGATTCGCAGGAATCAAGCTGCAAGGCTGCCAAAACCCTGAATTTACACGGTTCGCAACGGGCGACTTCCGCCCGGCTCGGGCCCGACCGGCGCGGGAGCGGCCGTAGAGTCACCCGGCCTCCTGTCGCTGGGCGTCCGTGTCATGCTGTCCGGCCCGCAAGGATCGGGCGGAATGTCCGCCTGCCGTCGGCCACGCAGACGCGCCAGCAGCTCGGCAGCATCCTCCCTCAGTCCCTGCAACTGCACGATGAGTCCGCTTACGCCGAGATTCGATCCCAGTTTCGCGAGCGCCCGCCGCTGCACGGCGATCTCTTCGCGGTACTTCGAAACCAAAGCACTCAGATAACGGACGGCGGTGTCTCTTTCCGGACCCATGATAACGGCTCTCGCGTCCCGGGGATCGAGGAGCTTTCCGGGCGCTCCCCAAACGGTACCGATCCCCCGACCAGGCGGCTTGTCACAGATCAAGCGCGTTTCAGGCCCGCTTGCCTTCCATAAGCGCATACCACGCCCACCATTTGAGCCCCGGCATGCGTAGCAGGACGGCGTCCACCGCGGACCCGATCGCGCGTACCGGTCCCAGTAGCGGGGTCTTGTGGAACAATACCGAGACGAGCGACGCAAGCCCGTACAACCGCACATCTGTCTTCTCAAAGGTCCGATCGAATTTATGGAAGTCGGAAACCAGCAGCGGATGCTCATCCGGCGTGCGCGCCTCGGGCGTCCGCTTGCGATAGAACTCGATCGCGGGATTGTGCCCCAGAGGTTCGGTGAACAGCACCACCCCGCCCGGCTTGAGGACGCGGCGCAGCTCCGCCATCGCCTTGTCATAGTCGAGATGGTGGAGGATGCCGGAACCGAAAACGAAATCGAACGTGCTGTCGGCAAACTCCATCGCCTCGGCGTTCTGCACCGACAGGCGCACATTGGAGATGCCAAGGGCCGTGATCTCAGCATTGCCAGCGGCTACAGCCTCCTTCGATATGTCTATACCCTCGACGCGCGCCGCCACGCCGCTCAACGCAATCGCATTGCCGCCATGCGCGCAGCCATACTCCAGCACCGCCGCGCCCTTCGCCAGCTCCGCCCGCCGCTTGGCATACCGGTGGAAGCACGGCTTCAGCGCAACATAGTATTTCAACTGCGCCGCGCGATCATCCTCGCCGCCTGCAAACCGCGCATCATGAAACGCCCGCTCCCGCTCGATGCGATCCGCTGACCCGTCCATTAACCAAGCCCTCGCTGTGCAACCCGAAACCATGCACCGCCCGGGCCACGCACCGAGATCAGGAAATGTGAGGATTTTGCCGAAAAGTCGTTGGATCGAATTGGGGGGACACAGAAAGAACGTCACGCGCGATGTGATGAGTTCGGCTGGGACTTAGCATCGACCCCCTCGAAAACATTATCGTGGATACTCTGGTGAAGCACGAGTCTCGCGCGAAAGGAGTTGCGCTCGCCTGAGGCATCGTCACTCACATTCCGGGCAAACTGAAGGCGCGACCCGGAAGCCCAGGGACCTCGCCCCCAGGGCGCCGCAGTGCGCGGCCCCTAGCTTCCGGCTCGCACACTGCGTGCGCGTGCGTCCGGAATGACAGTGTTGGGGTGTCAGCGATCACAGCCTGACAGCGACCAGGCCTATCCCGACGCCGACACCGGCTCCACCGCATAGGGATCACGTCCGCTTATGCGAATCGCCGCACGCTCCGAACCTCGCCTGCGAGTCCGCGGATACGATCGACGGCCTGTTCGAGCGGTTCTATCTCGACATGCATGTCGCGCGCGCTCGCATGCAACAAGAGGGTTGGCGAGCACACAATCCCGACATGGCCTTTCCAGAAGACGAGGTCGCCGCGCTCCAGATCGCCGAAGCGGTCAACCCATTTGTGCGGCAGCCCAAGCGTCTGCTCCTGCATGTCGGAATCGCGCAGCGGCAAAATCCCGGTGGCCTGCAGCGAGACCTGCACCAGTCCCGAACAGTCGATCCCCGCGCTCTCGCGCCCACCCCACAGATAGGGCGAGCCGACGAACTTCTGCGCGACGGCGACGAAATCTGTCTCTGCCTCGACAAGCGGCGCCACATGCCGGGCGAACACCCAGCCCGATCCTTCGATGCGCACGAAATTCCCTGAAGTCTCTTCCAGCGCCATCCGCGCATTCATCGACGCTGCTCGCATCGGCCGACTCTTCATGTCGGGCTTCTCGTAGATGAACGTCCTCAGCACCCTCACCCGGTGCGTCGCCTCCCGCCCGGCCGGCTCCAGTGAGGCCAGCCGCATCCAGCCGACATAGCGATCGAGCCCGAGCTGCACCTGCCCCCACTCACCCTCGCGCCTGAAGAGGCGCACCGGTTCGCCGAACAGCGCTTGATTCAGCTGCTCAGCCGATCCATTCGGCGCCCGCCGCAAGGCAGCAGAGCCGGCGAGGACGCGCATGCGCTCGCAATCGCCGGATTCAGGTGGAGGCGAGAGTCTTGGATCGGTCGACCAGCGGTCAGGCGGCATGCGAGCTGGAGTTGGCCTCCTTGGCCTGCTGCAGGCTCGGCCGTGGCTGCGGCTGGATCTGCGTCGGCGGCTTGGCCTGCGCCAGCGCCCGCTCGCAAGCGATCACCCTGTCGCCAAGACCGGCGAGTACAGCCAGTCCACGCGCCGTAGTTTGGACTAGGACGCTCCGCCGGTCGCTCTCGTCGGGCACACGGGTCGCAAGACCCAGTCCCTCCAGCGCATCGAGGGCACGGCTCACCGCCGGCTTTCCAAGTTGCAAGGCTTCGGCAAGACCCCTGACCGTGTGCGGTCCGGGCTCCAGGGAAATCCTCAACAGGATGGCCGACTGCCGAACGTTCAGATCCGGGCCATCGGCCCGCACGGTAGCAGCGAGAACATCTTTAAGCAGGGCAAGGGCGGATGCGCGATCCATGTCAGCTCCATTCAGCCGGCCCCACGGAGAGACTCGCTCGTTTTTCATCTCGGGGCAAGCGGAACGAAGCGATCACGCGTAGCGTTTTTTTAATGCGCGCCAGACCGCTCTCAACCCGCAGGCGGCCGCACCGGCTGGCCGTCCATATCTAGGAGGCCTCCAGGCCCAGATATCAAAATGCGCCCAACGCGGCGCGGTCACAAAAGCTTTGAGAAACAGCGCTGCGGTGATGGAACCTGCCATCGGACCATCGCCCAGATTCTTCAGGTCGGCGATCGGCGACCTGAGGCCGCCCTCATATCCAGCCCACAGGGGCATCCGCCACACTGGATCGCCTGTGGCCCTCGCGGCGTCAGCGAGATCGGCGGCCAGCTGGTCATCGTCAGTATAGAGAGGCGCGAGGTCAGGTCCGAGCGCCACGCGCGCTGCCCCGGTCAGTGTAGCGAAATCGATCACCAGCTCCGGCCCATGCTCGCACGCACGCGCAAGCGCATCGGCAAGGATCAGCCGCCCCTCAGCATCGGTATCCTCGACCTCCACGGTCAGTCCCTTGCGCGATCTTAATATGTCCGAGGGGCGGAACGCGTCCGGCCCGATCGCGTTCTCGACCGCTGGCACGCAGCAAATCAGTCGCACCGGCAATCCCGCGCTCATGATCATCCGCGACAGCGCCAAGGCATGGGCGGCCCCGCCCATATCCTTCTTCATCAGGGCCATGCCGGTCGTCTTGAGATTTAGCCCGCCCGTGTCGAACGCCACGGCCTTGCCAACGATCGCGATCTTGGGGTCGCTCTCACGCCCCCAGAGCATCTCGATATGCCGTGGGGCCTGCGCGGCGCCTTTGCCTACGGCATGCACCATCGGAAATCCCTGCGCCAGCGCAGCGCCCTGCGTAATCTCGATGGCGGCGCCAAACTCCTCCGCCAACCGTTCTGCCTCGGCGGCAATCTCCCCCGGACCCATGTCACAAGGCGGCGTGTTCACGAGATCACGTAGCCAGTCGATAGCCTCTGCCTGCCGGTGTACGTCCACCCCATCGACACCATCCGGCATCATCAGCCGCCTCGGCTTCTCGCCCGCCTTGTATCGTGTGAAGCGATAGGCCCCGTCGGCCCAGCCAAGCGCCAGCGTCTCGCGGTCCAGCCCGACAGGAATCTCGGCCAGCCTGTAATCGCCTGCCGGCAGGCTAGCTGGAAGGTTGGCCAGCACGAAACCGTCGCTCCCCTCGCCCAGCCCGACCAGCACGCGCTCCAACCCGCCATCCGGATCATGAAGCAACAGCGTCCGTCCGGCCTCCGCGCGGAACCCCGCTGCATCCACCAGCCGCTTCACCCGGTCAGGCTGGTCCTTTGTCCACGGGCCCAGCCCCTTTGTCGTCGCCAGCACAAGGGGGATGGCCGTTTCTGGATGCGAATGGAAGGCAGGATGCATTGTGATGTCCAGTCACGAGGAACTGGCGCCGGTCTTTAACGCTTCCTTGATCCGGCGCGCAGCAAGGTTCCGGTAATAACTGGGGTTCCCTCATGTCCGCCACCCGTTTCGTTGCGACCGCAGGCCTCGCTGCGCTCCTGACCGGCTGCATCGCGGCCGCCCCGCCGACCTCCCAGGAAATGGCGCTGATCAACCAGGCCGCCAGCCCGATCCTGCCGGCGACCGCCGCCGACCGCGCGATGGCTGAGAAACAGGACCTGCTCACCCAGGCCCGTTTCTGGGCCGCCGAGCACGAGAAGAACCCGAATGAATACGAGGCCGCGCTCAAATACGCCCGCGTCTTGCGTGCTATTGGCTCGGCCCCCCGCGCCGCTGAAGTTGCCCAGCAGGCCCTGACCTTGAAGCAGGGCGATATCGAGCTGACGTTGATCTATGCCCAAGCCTCCCTTGATACCGGCAAGGCCGAGGACGCCGCCTACGCCCTCGCCCGCGCCGAGGCCGAGGGCCAGAACGACTGGCGGCTGCTGTCGATCATCGGCGTCACCATGGACTCGCTCGACCAGCACGGCGCGGCCCAGGACTATTATCGCCGCGCCCTCGTGCTCTCCCCCGACAACCCCAAAATCCTGTCCAACCTGGGACTCTCCTACATCCTTCAGGGCAAGCCCGCCCTAGCGGAACAGACGCTCCGCCAGGCAGCGGCCATGCCTGGCGCGGACAGCCGGGTCACCCAGAACCTGATCATGGCCCTGGGCGTCCAGGGCAAGTTCGAGGACGTGGAACAGATCGCGGCTACCGATTTGCCGCCGGCCCTGATCGAAGCGAACCGCGAATACTTCCGCAGCCTCCTCAACCCCTCACGCTCGTGGGAAACTTTGCGCGGAAGTCAGAACTGACCCGGCAAAGCAAATAACAGCAAAATAATCCGCGCTTTTCGCGGCTATGCGCGCTCGCAAGTTGTTTCGAGACCGGCTATCTGTCCCCGCGTGGATGGAGGGTCTGATGCTTAAGTTTCGTGCGTTGCTGATGTCCGTTGCGTTCGGCGCAAGCCTGACGGCCGGCTGCAGCCAAGGATCGGGCGCCGTTGGCGCCATCGATGTCGATCCGAACGCGATCGAGGCGCATGTCACTAAGCTGATCAGCGAGCCGCTCAAGGGCACGGCCACCGCCGCCGCCGATCTCGAGCCGCTGCGCGCGATGCTGCCGCCCGAAGTGGCGCTGAGCTGGAGCGCTCTGTCCTTCGACGCTGCGACCGGTTCGACCTTGATCACCGACCTCAAGCTGACGCCGAAGGACACGCCCACTGTCGGCGTGCAGGTCTCGGAACTGCGCCTGTGGGATTTTGACGCCAAGCTGCTGCAGGATCGGATCAACGGCCAGCGCCTTGGCGAGACGGCGCCGCTGGCGCGTCGAATCGACGCCAAAGGCGTCTCCGTGTTCGGCATCGCAGACATGCTCAACGCTCAGGCGCAAAGCATGATGCCGGCCGACTTCAACGATTTCAGCTTTCCGGACGATGCAATGCCCGAAGCGCCCGCTGACGATGCGGCGCCTCTGAAATTCCAGCCGGCAGACCCGCCAATCGTTGCTCCCGTCCCCGAAGACGATTTCAGCGCGATCGAGGACCTCTACAATTCCGAGCCGATGATGTCCGTCGAACGCTATGACGTGTCGATCGGCCGGATCATCATCGACGATGTGATGCTGAAGCCCTACCAGGTCGCGCCCGCTCCGGCAGCCGCGAACGCGACCGATCCCTATGATCCAATGGCGATGCTAATGCCGGCGCTGCAGCAGATTTCCGCGATTACGACCTCCTACGGCATCGACACTGCGGCCTACCTCGACTTCAAAGTCGACTTTGCCATGACGCAGTACGGCCAGAAGTCGGAAGGTAACGTCTCCGTCGCCGCGATGGGCGCACGCGGTCTGCGCGGCGGCGACATCGATGGCATGTTCCTGCGCGATCTCAAATTCGGTGGCTCCGGCGACATGGGCATGGGCGCAAGCACGCCGGTTGGCATGCAGTACAGCATCGCCAACATGACGCTTGAGGACATGCGCCTCGAGAAAATCCTCGGCTACATCGCCAAAGGCGTGATGCCGCCGCGCACCGAAACCAACCTGATGAGTCTCGGTGTCTGGCGCAGCCAGAACGAGAGCCTGAAGTTGGGTGGCAAGGAAATCTACAGCATGGGCGAGTCGATGTTCGACGGCTCGGGCTGGCACTGGTTCATCCCGACCAAGCTCATCGCGACCGGCAAGAACATGTCGCTCGACTTTGGCGCCATCCTGGAATTCGGCCAGCAGATTAACGCCGCAATGATGGGTGATTTCGGAAGCGACGACCCCTTCTACGCGGAGCAGATGGCGGCCGAGCAGGCGCAGATGCAGCAGATGATGGCCACGCTCAACAAGCATGGTCTCTCCAAGCTCTCTGGCGACTACAACTTCGGGTGGAATTGGAACGCTGGAAACGGCGACACGAAGCTCGACCTCGGTTTCAGCGGTAAGGACCTGCTCAGCATCTCTGCCACCTATCAGGGCGGCTTCCCCAGCTTCAAGGCTGTGTCCGACCTGATCCCGGAAAAGGGCGAGCCTGACGAACAAGCGCTGATGGGCGTCTTCACCTCCAACTCGTCCTTGAAGCTCATCGAGCTCAACGTGCAGGACAATGGCGCCCTGCCGAAGATCTTTGGCCTGGTCGGCGACATGGCCCCGCAAATGGGCATGGCCCCTGAGCCGATGACGGGCGAGCAGGTCCGCGCAATGGCGGTTGAAGGGATCACCATGGCGGCGCGGCCTGATGTTTCAGGCATCCCGGAGCTGGGCCCGCTGATGACGCCGGTTGCATCCTTCGTCCGCGAAGGCGGCAAGCTGCGCATCGCTGTCCAGCCAAGCGCGCCGATGGCCTTCACCTCGCTGATGGGCACCGTTATGTCCGCCGGGATGGGCTCGCCCGCCCAGGCGATCAAGGACCTGGGCCTCAAAGTCGAGCACAGCAAGTAAGGGGTCTTCGGCGGGCGCGATGAATTTCGTCACGCGCTTCGCCCCCAGCCCGACTGGCCGACTCCATCTCGGCCACGCCTATTCCGCCCTCCTCGCGCACGATAGGTCGCGCCAGGAGGGCGGTTCGTTTCTGCTTCGCCTCGAAGACATCGACCAAACACGATGCCGACCCGACTATGAGGTTGCTGTCTTTGAGGATCTCGCCTGGCTCGGTCTCACCTGGCCCGAGCCCGTCCGCCGCCAATCGGAACACTTCGCCGACTACATAGCGGCGCTGGACAAGCTTCACGCGCTCGGCGTGCTCTATCGCTGCTTTCTCACGCGCCGCGAGATTGCCGAGCAGGCGATGTCCGCGCCGCATGGTCTCGGCGAAGGCCCCAACAGTTCTATCTATCGCGGACCTGTTAAGCGAATCAGCGAAGACGAAGAGCAGTCGCGCCTCGCACGCGGCGATGCATTCGCCTGGCGGCTCTCGATGAATTATTCACAAGACCTGCTAGGCGAAGATTTCGCGCAGCTGGAATTTCGCGAACGCGATGAAGCAACAAACGCGGAACGCATCGTCGTTGCTCATCCACAAGTACATGGCGATGTCGTGCTCGCGCGCAAGGACACACCCGCCAGCTATCATCTATGCGTCGTGCATGACGATGCGCTCCAGCGAATCACGCACGTGATTCGCGGCGAGGACCTGCGCGACGCGACGCACATCCATGTTCTCCTGCAGAAACTGCTGGGCCTGCCCACGCCGGTCTACACGCACCATCGTCTGCTGGTCGGCGACGATGGCAAGCGCTTCGCCAAGCGCGATCGGTCACTCACGCTTGCCGCCCTGCGCAAAGCGGGCGTATCTCCGGCTGATATTCGCGCCCGCATCGGATTGCCTGCTTGACCGCGCCCGCCACCCCGACCGATGCGATCCGAGCGCCCTGGCCTCAATGGGCCGGGCCCGCCATGCTGGTCGGTGGCGCCATCGCCATCGGCTTTGCCCCCATCGGTCTTCGCTACTCGGCGTTCGAGCCACAGGCGACCGGCTTCTGGCGGTTCGCCTTCGCGCTGCCGCTGATTGCGCTGGTGATCAAGGCGCAGGGTGGCAGGCTTGGGCGACCCTCGCTTGGGGCTGTGGCGGCGGGCGTCTTCTTCGGCCTCGACATCGCCTTCTGGCACGCCTCGCTCGTCATGACGTCGGTGGCGAACGCGACATTCCTGGTCAATCTCGGCAACGCCGCGGTCGGCCTCGTCGCCTGGCTGGTCCTTCGCGAACGACCCACGCCTATCTGGTTCGTCGCCTTGTCCATCGCGCTGCTGGGCGCTTTCCTCCTCTCACGCGGCGCGGCCAATTCGGAGGGCGCCGCCCTCGCCGGCGACCTGCTCGCGCTTGCCGCCGCCGTCATGGTCGGCCTCTACCTATTCTTCGCCAAGCTCGCCCGACGCGAGGGAAGCGCGATGCAGGTGCTCTTCTGGTCGACAGCCACAACGCTCCTCATCTCGCTCATGGCTTCGGGAGTGCGCGGCGAAATCCTTATTCCGGCGAGCCCCGACTGGTTCATCTGGCCGCTTGCCCTCGCGGTCATCGCACATGTTCTGGGCCAGGGGCTGATCGTCGCCGGCGTCGGCGCCACGCCTGCCGCACTGGCCGGTCTGCTGCTCCTGATCCAGCCAGTTGCCGCAGCGCTCGCCGCGTGGCCGCTGTTCGGAGAGGCCCTCACGCCCACCCAACTGGGCGGCTGCGTGCTGGTCCTTGCCGGCGTTTGGCTGGCCGGGCGGCGTTGACGGCCGGTTCCCGCGCAGCTACCGAGTCCTTGGGATCAGGATTGCCGCAAGGCAATAACGGAATACGGCAATGCCGGAGCAGCTCGACGAGCGCACCGTCGGCACGGGTGCAGGCGTCGCGGAGTCGCGTGAGAATCTCTCACCGACCTCCCCGGACGCATGCATTTTCCGTCACGTGTCCAGGCTCTCGCGCGCTGTCGCCGCCGCCTACGATCCAGCCCTCGCGCCATTCGGTCTTACCGGCCACCAATTCAACCTGATGATGACGCTCGCCAGCAAGGGCCCGCTGACCGTCGGCGCCCTGGCCGACGTTCTGGGGATGGATGCTTCGGGCGTGCCGCGAGCGATCCGTCCCCTGACGGACGAAGGCTTCATCAATGTCGAGCGCGGCGCCGACCGCCGCCAGCGCGTGCTCAGCCTCACCGGTCCCGGGCGCAAGCGCCTCGATCTCGCCACGCCGGCCTGGTCGCGCGTCCAGGCCGAGCTCGTGCAGATGATCGGCGCCAAGCGCTGGATGTCGCTGATAGCCGATCTGCGCACCATACGCCTCGCCGCCAGCGCCTGCTCCACGCGCAATCCGGGCTGAGCCCCTCACTCAAATCTCAGAACAGCCTGCCGCCGAGCGGCGTGTCGCGATCTGGCGTTATCAGCACGACCGCGCCCTCCTCGTCCGGCACCCCGAGCGTCAGCACTTCGGACATGAACTTGCCGATCTGGCGTGGCGGAAAATTCACCACCGCCAGCACGCGCCTGCCGACCAGCGCCTCAGGAGTATAGTGCTTCGTCAGCTGCGCCGATGATCGCTTCTCGCCCAGCTCCGCCCCGAAATTGATGCGCAGCTTGATCGCCGGCTTCCGCGCCTCCGGAAACGGCTCCGCTGCGACGACAATGCCGACGCGGATGTCGACTTTCATGAAGTCTTCGAACGAAATCAGAGGTGAGGTCATCGCGCAAACCCCGCCAGCCTTGCATCCAGCCCGTCGCGCACGCGCGGCCATTCTTCGCGAATCACGCTGAACCATGCCGTGTCGCGCAGCCGCCCGTCCGGCCGCACCATGTGCGATCGGTGTATGCCCTCGAACGTCGCGCCGAACCGCGCCATCGCCTTGCAAGAGCGTTGATTCCGCGCGTCCGCTTTCAACTCCACACGATTGAGTCCGAGCGTATCGAAGCCATGGCCGAGCAGCATCCGCTTGCACGACGGATTGACGGCGCCAGCCCACACGCGCTTGGCGTACCAGGTCCAGCCGATCTCCACACGCTTGTGCGCCGGCACATAGGCAAGCAGGCTGGTTGATCCAGCATATGTCTCCGAAGCCTTGTCGAAGACCGCATATGTTATCTCATCCGCACGTTTCATCTCGGCGAAACGATGATCGACCCAAGCGTCGAAGTTCGAATTGTCGAGGTTCACATTCGCGAACCGCCACAGGTCGGGATCGTCTCCGGCCATGCGCAGCGGCTCGCGATGCCGCTCCTCCAGCGGTTCGAGGCGGACGAAGGTGTTCTCCAGAGCGATCGGTTCCAGTGTCATGCGGCCGGTCTAGCCCGCTCGCATCGTTGCGTCATCAAGTAGACGGGTGACCTCCCGTTCGGCAATCGCCTAAAGTCCGAAGCTCGCATCGACCGGAGTTCCAGCGCATGTCCAGGGCGCGCAAACCCCTGAAGCCAGGCCCCGACGGGGTGGTCCGCCTCTCGGGCGGCAACCCGCAGATCGCCAAGGGCGAAGGCGATGCGCCCGTCCAGGCCTACATCGCCGCCATGCCGGGCTGGCAGAGCGACATCGGCCGGCAGATGGACGCGATCATCACGCGCGCCGTGCCGAGGGCCGCAAAGGCGGTGAAGTGGAACTCGCCCCTCTACGGCAAGGGTGACGGCACATGGTTCATGTCCTTCCACGTCTTCGCGAAATACATCAAGGTCGCCTTCTTCCGCGGCGCGGACCTGAAGCCGCTCCCGCCGGATGAGTCGAAGCAGAAGAACGTCCGCTACCTCAACATCCACGAAGGCCAGTTCGACGTGAAGCAGTTTGCCAGCTGGGTCAAACAGGCTGCCGGCCTGCCCGGCGAAAAGCTCTGATGGGAAGTTACATGGCCAGTAAACCCAACACGACGGGCTGGCGCGCCGAAATACTGGACCGCGTCCGCGCAATCATAATGTCTGCCGCGCCCGGCATCATCGAAACCCGCAAATGGGCGAAAGCGTCGAACAACATGCAGGGCCTACCCGTCTGGGAACACACCGGCATCATCTGCACCGGCGAGACCTACAGGGACTATGTGAAACTCACCTTCGCGCTCGGCGCGAGGCTCGAAGACCCAGCCGGCCTCTTCAACGCCGGCTTGGGCGGCGGCACACGCCGCGCCATCGATATCCGCGAGGTGGACAAGCTCAACGAGAAGGCGCTGAGGGCGCTTGTGAAGTCGGCTGTGGCGTTAAACACTGCGAAGGCGCCGGTGAAGAAGGCCCGCGCCAAAAAGAAATAGACGCTGCGGCGTGGAGCCCTTACCTCCTTCGGGCATCAGCCGCTTCTCGCCGGAAGGTCCCGATGCTGCTCGTGCGCACTTTCGCCGCGTCGGCGCTGCTTGCTTCATCCGCCTGCGCGACCTCACCATCAATCCCGGCAGGCGCAAAGTACGTGGCCATGGGATCGTCCTTCGCCGCCGGGCCGGGCATCCCGTCCTACTACGAGGACCCGCCGACGCCATGCGCGCGGTCCACCGGCAACTACGCGCATCTTCTCGCAGAGCGTCTTGAACTAAGCCTCACCGACGTCAGCTGCAGCGGCGCCACCACCGCCCATCTCACCGGCCCGCGCGGCGCGATCCCGCCGCAGCTCGACGCGCTTACGCCAGACACGCGCCTCGTCACCGTCACCATCGGCGGCAATGATCTCGGCTATATCGGCGGACTCACGAACGCCTCGTGCGCCGGGCTGATGAAAGAGACCGGCATTGAGGCGGACTGCTCGCCGGTGACTGCTCCTGCAGAGAGAACCTTTGCCGATCTCGCGGAGCGCATGGACGCCATTGCAAAGGAAATCCGCCGCCGCGCCCCGCAAGCGCAGCTCGTTTTTGTCGACTATCTCGCTGTCCTGCCAGAAGCCGGAACCTGCGCCGCCACCCCGCTCACCGAGGTGGAGGCCGATAGCGCCCGCTACACCGCCCGCCGCCTCGCCGAGATCACGCGCACGGTGGCCGACCAGAACAACGCCAGCATCATCACCGCTTCCGAGATGTCGAAGGGCCACGACGCCTGTAGCGTGGACCCGTGGATGAACGGCTACCCCCGCCCGGGCGCCCCGGTGAACGGTACGCTCTATCATCCGAATGCGAAGGGCATGAAGAGCATTGCGGATGCGCTGGCGGCGTTGCTGGAAGGCTAAACCCTACCCCGCCTTCACCAGAGTCTCTTCCACCACTTTCACCACGTCGCCCATGATCTCGGTGATCTTGTAGTCCTTGGGCGTATAGACGCGGCGGATACCCATCTGCCTGAGCGCAAGCGCGTCGGCCTCCGGGATGATTCCGCCGACGACGACGGGAATGTCGAGCCCCTTCGCGTGCAGGATGCCCACCGTCTCCTTCACCAGGTCGAGGTGCGAGCCGGAGAGGATCGATAGCCCCACCACGTGGGCGCCTGAATCGATGGCCTGCTGCACGATCTCCTCAGGCGTGAAGCGGATGCCTTCGTAGACAACCTTCATCCCGGCCTGCCGCGCCCGCGCAGCAATCTGTTCCGAGCCATTGGAATGCCCGTCCAGCCCTGGCTTGCCCACCACATAGGTCAGCGTGCGGCCAAGCTTCTTCGACACACGCTCGACCTCGCCCTTCACGGTCTCGATGTCCTCATCGCCGCCCGTCTCGATCGTCACGGCGACGCCCGTCGGCCCGCGATACTCGCCGAACACCTCGCGCAACGCCGCACCCCACTCGCCCACGGTGACCCCGGCCTTCGCCGCAGCGATGCTCGGCGGCATGATGTTCGCACCGCCCATTGCCGCCGCGCGCAGCTCGCCCAGCGCATTCGCTGCCGCATCCGCATTCCGCTGCGCCCGCCACGCCTTCAGCTTGGCGATCTGCCGGCTCTCCGCGCCATGGTCCGTCGCCATGATCGCGCCATCCCCGCCTGACAGCGGCGAAGGTTCGGTGGTCTCATACCGGTTGACGCCGACCACCACCTGCCGCCCCGCCTCGATCTCCTTGAGGCGCGCCCGCTGGCTCTCGACAAGCGCCTTCTTCATGAACTCGACATTCTCGATGGCGCCGCCCGTACGATCCAGCTGCGCCAGCATCGCCCGCGCCTCATCCTTCAGCGCCTCGGTCTTCGCTCCGACAACGTGGCTGCCGTCGAACAGGTCTTCATACTCAAGCAAGTCCGTCTCGTAGGCGAGAATCTGCTGCAGACGCAGCGACCATTGCTGGTCCCACGGCCGCGGTAGGCCCAGCGCCTCATTCCACGCTGGCAGCTGCAGCGCGCGGCATCGCGCCCGCTTGGACAGTGTAACGGCCAGCGCCTCGATGAGAATGCGATAGACATTGTTTTCCGGCTGCGGCTCGGTGAGCCCCAGCGAGTTCACCTGCACGCCATAGCGGAACAGCAGCGCCTTCGGATCGGAAACGCCGTACCGTGTGCGGCCGATCTCGTCCCACAGGTCGACGAACGCCCGCATCTTGCACATCTCGGTGACGAAGCGCACGCCGGCATTCACGAAGAAGGAGATGCGGCTGAAGACGGTCGTGAAATCCGCCTCGGGCACCTGCCCGCCGGCCTTCACCGCATCCAGCACGGCGCAGGCTGTGGCCAGAGCAAACGCCAGCTCCTGCTCAGGCGTCGCACCCGCCTCCTGCAGGTGATAACTGCAGACATTTACCGGATTCCATTTCGGGGTCTCGACATAGCACCATGCCACCATGTCCGAGATCAGCCGCATCGAAGGCTTCGGCGGAAACACATAGGTGCCGCGCGAGAGATACTCCTTGATGATGTCGTTCTGCGTCGTGCCCTGCAGCTTCCTGCGATCGCAGCCCTGCTCGTCCGCCAGTGCGACGTAGAGCGCGAGCAGCCACGCCGCCGGCGCATTGATCGTCATCGAGGTGTTCATCTCCTCGACGCGGATTTGGTCGAACAACGCCCGCATGTCGCCGAGGTGCCCGACCGGCACGCCCACCTTGCCCACTTCCCCGCGCGCAAGGACGTGGTCGCTATCGTACGCCGTCTGCGTTGGCAGGTCGAAAGCGATCGACAGCCCTGTCTGCCCCTTGGAGAGGTTCTTCCGGTAGAGCTTGTTCGACTCTTCCGCCGTCGAATGCCCCGCATAGGTGCGGAAGATCCACGGCTTGTCGGGATCGTGCTGGAAGTTCGTGGAGGCGCTGTCCGCCATGGCCCTGCCTTGCTGCAATTGCGAAGGCACAGAACTGCAAACCGCGCGCTGAGGCAAGGCGGATTGGCGATTGCGACCTAAACTCGCGGCGAGACAGGCCGTGTCGCCATCGGTGGCAGGAGTCCCCGCTCGCAATTCATGTGCGCTGCCCGGGCCAGCTCGGCGATGTCGGCCTTGGCGCAGTGCATCGCCGCGCGCCAGCCCTGCATGTGGGTCGGCACGGCCTCGGCGTTTAGCGGCGGCTTGTAGAACCAGCGCATCATCGTCTCGAACGCCAGTCGGTCGTGCGCGTCGCGAATGACCAGCACCAGCACGTGCGTCGCGCCCTGGGCCTTCGCCGCGGCGAGCTGGTGGTGGCTGGCATAGCGCTGGTTCAGCTTCCCCGTCTGGCCGACATAGTGGACAACGAACCGCGCGTTCTCCTCGTGCACCATCATGTAGACGCACGGCAGGGTGAAGAATCGCGTCTCGTCCAGAGGCAACACCGCGAACTTCTCGCCCAGGATCTCGACCCGCCTGCCCATGCGCCCTCCCGACTCGGCCTCCCATACTGGTCCCGACAGGCGCCGATGGGAATCCCGAAAAAGGGATCGCTTGCGTAACGAGGGTGAGCGGATGCTGGCTCCCGCCAACGATGGCAGTAGGCCGTCACACTGCTCGATGCCTTTGACTGGGCCGCCTTTGCCCGCACTGCTGGCGCGGATCGGCCAGCCGAACGCCCGCCACGATCATGGCGCGTCGCTGCGCGCTGGGACCGCCGCAACGCCCCAACACGCGATTTCGCCATCGACTCCCATAGTGGGCTCATCCTGGAGCATCGCCGCCCAGCAGAACTCGAAAACGCGCTTGAGACCCTGTTCCTCGGACCGCGCCCGAAGTATCCGTCCTGATCGCTGGCGATCCGGCGCAATGCCTTTGGGCAGTCGTACTCTCAACGGTCGCTGACGAAGGGCGCGACCTTCGCCACATCCGCGCCGATGGCGGTGTAGTAGAGCTTCTGCACCTCGCGCGTGACCTTGCCCGGCTTGCCATCGCCAAGCTTCATGCCATCGATCTCCACCACAGGCGTCACCAGCCCCGTCGCCGCTGTCGAGAACGCTTCAACGGCCGCGCTCGCCTCCTCGAGCGTGAACGAGCGCTCGGTGATCTTGCGACCCCGCTGCCCAAGCGCGTCGAAGAGCGCATGCCGCGTCACGCCGGCAAGGATCATGTTCGAGATCGCCCGTGTGATAATCTCACCGTCCTGCGTCACGATCCACGCATTCGAGGATGCGCCCTCGGTCACGAACCCATCCGGCGCCACCAGCCAGGCGTCGTCCGCGCCCCGCGCCTTCGCTTCGGTCTTGGCCAGCGCCTGCGCCAGCAAGCCCACCGACTTGATGTCCCGCCGCGCCCAGCGGATGTCCGGCACGCTCACAACGCGCGAGCCATTGCGCGCCGATGGCGTATCGATCAGCGCGCGCGGCTCGGCAAACATGAAGATCGTCAGGCGCGGCTTGTCTGGCGCCACGAAATCCCGCCCACCATAGGCGCCCCGCGTCACCTGCAGGTATACATAGCCCTCCTCGATCCTGTTGTTGGCGACGAGCGAGCGGTGCGCCTCCTCCAGCTCGCGCCGGTCCGGCATCGTCCCGAATTTCAGCTCGCGCAGCGAGCGTTCGAGGCGATCAAGGTGCCGCTCCAAGTCGATCAGCCGCCCCGCATAGACGGCCGTCACCTCGTAGACGCCATCTGCGAACAGGAAGCCGCGATCAAAGGGCGAGATGCGTGCCTCGTCGGCCGCCACAAACACGCCGTTCACCCATGCCTGTCCTCTGGTGGCCTGACCCGTCATTTGATGTCTCCTGCCTTAGCGCCGCCAAATTCTGGCTCAACCGTCTCACCGCCGAACAGCCGCTTGTCCATGGCGCGGGCGATCCAGGGGGAGACGACATGCGCATTCCACTCCGTGCAATCATCGGCTTCGGTGCTGGAGCGGCAGCAATGGCGCTCGTCTTGCTGGCGGGGCTCACCGCTCCGCGCGCCGCGCCGGTGCAGCAAGCAAGCGTGAAATGCCCGGACTCAGGGCACGAAATCCAGCTAACTCTGCCCGGGGAAGGGACAGAAAGTCCCGCCTGACCCGTCTTTCGCGCAGGGTCGTTCCATACCGACCGGTCGACTTATTGCAGTGCAACAAGATTGCTTGCAATCCGTTCCGCTCTTGGACAATGTGACGCCCGCCTGACGGACGCGCCGTTCACCTGGACAAGCGGCGACAGGCCCGGGGCGTGGCGGGAGACAGAACGTGGCAGACGGCGCAACCAAGCGTGAAGTGAAAGATCTCTACGCCGTCGGCGAAATCCCGCCCGACTTCCATGTTCCCGAGAAAATGCACGCCTGGGCGATCCGGCGCGAACGCCACGGCCGCCCCAAGGCGGCGATGCAGCTCGAGGTCGTACCGACGCCGAAAATCGCCTCGGACGAGGTGCTCGTCCTCGTGATGGCGGCAGGCGTCAACTACAATGGCATCTGGGCCGCGCTCGGCGAACCCATCTCGCCCTTCGATGGTCACAAGCAACCCTTTCACGTTGCCGGCTCGGACGCTTCCGGCATTGTCTGGGCGGTCGGGGACCGCGTGAAGCGCTGGAAACCGGGCGATGAAGTGGTCATCCACTGCAACCAGGACGATGGCGACGACGAGGAGTGCAATGGCGGCGATCCAATGTTCTCGCCGACACAGCGGATCTGGGGCTATGAGACGCCGGATGGCTCCTTCGCCCAGTTCTGCCGCGTGCAATCGCGCCAGCTCATGGAGCGCCCCAAGCACCTTACCTGGGAAGAAGGCGCCTGCTATACGCTCACCCTCGCAACCGCCTACCGCATGCTGTTCGGGCACCGCCCGCATGTGCTGCGCCCGGGCCAGAACGTCCTTGTGTGGGGCGCTTCAGGCGGACTCGGCTCCTACGCCGTTCAGCTCTGTGCCGTCGCCGGCGCCAATGCCATTGGCGTGGTGTCCGACGATTCGAAGACCGACTTCGTCCTGCAGATGGGCGCTAAGGGCGTCATCAACCGCAACAACTTCAAATGCTGGGGCCAGCTGCCCAAGGTGAACTCGCCGGAGTTCAACGACTACATGAAGGAAGCCCGCAAGTTCGGGAAAGCCATCTGGCAGATCACCGGCAATAAGGATGTCGACATCGTCTTCGAACACCCGGGCGAAGCGACGATGCCGGTCTCGGTCTTCGTCGTGAAGCGCGGCGGCATGGTCGTCATCTGCGCAGGCACCACCGGCTTCAACCTCACCATGGATGCCCGCTTCCTCTGGATGCGCCAGAAGCGCGTACAGGGCTCGCACTTCGCCAACCTGCTGCAGGCGAGCCAGGCCAACCAGCTGATGCTAGAACGTCGCCTCGACCCGTGCATGTCTGAGGTCTTCCCCTGGTCCGACATTCCCGGCGCCCACGAGAAAATGCTCGACAACAAACACCTCCCCGGCAACATGGCCGTGCTGGTGACCTCGCCAAAGCCCGGGCTGCGTACAGTCGAGGACGTCCTCGAAGCAGGACCGCTGAAAGCCTGACCCTTAGGCTGCCTGCGCCTGCTGGTAATTGAGCGCCTGGATCACTGCCGCCCCGAAATCAGCCGCCGGCATTGTGGTCGCAGGGATGTGCTGCGTGCGCGTCAGGAACAGCAGCACATCGTCGCTGAAAGGCGCATCGTCGAGCCGCGCAACGACGATCGGCTTCTTCAGCTCCTTGGCGAGATAGATCTCTTCCTTAACGTTCTCCGACGCCATTGAGTTGGCCGAGCTGAAGAGCAACACGGCCTGCGCCCCGCGCATGCCCTTGAGAATCTCCGCCGCCCAGGCGCGCGAGCCCGGCTGGATGCCCTTGCGATCGATCCAAACGCCGCCGCCGAGCCGCTGGATCGCGCGCACATAAGCCTCAACTGCATCGCCGTCGCGGTGCGAGTAGGAGATGAACACTGACGATCCGTCATTCCGCACCTCGGCCGGCGCCTCGACCGGCGCCGCGCGGACCGCAAACCCCATCGCCGCACGCAATTCGCCAACACTGCTACTGCGCGTGTCGACCGCATCGGCAAGTCCACGCTCAAGGCCTGCCAGCCAGCGCGCCTGCCTCGGCATGCGGAACTGCGCCGTCGCGAGGAAGGCGGCCATCGCCTCCGCCGTCATCCCGCGCGCATCAGGCGGCGGGGCGCCGGCCATGGCCGCCGCGAGCGTCGCCGCGCACGAGTAGACATCCGACCATGCCCCCACGTCCGCGCCCGCCCGATAACGCTCCGGCGCGGAGAAGCCCGGCGTCACAATGGCTTCGGCATAGTGCAGGTCGGACAATCGCGCCGCCGTGCCGAAGTCGATCAGTACAAGCGATTTGTCCTGCCGCACGATAATGTTGGCCGGCTTGATGTCGCCATGCAGCACATCGGCGCCATGCAGCGCCTCGACTGCGTCCAGTAGCCTCTCCGCCACCCCGCCGAATGTCTCGACTGATACGCCGCGCCGCCGGCCGAGCACGGCAGACAGCGGCTCGCCCTCCACGAAATCCATCGCAAAGCAAAGTGTGCCGTTGGCCTCGAACACATCCTCGAACCGCACGACGCCGGGATGGTTCAGCCGCGAGATCGCCGACACTTCACGCAGCAGCGCCTCCTTCGCCGCCCCAAGCTCCGAAGGCGCGCCGATCACCTGCGCGGCGGCGCGGCCGCATCCGGCGCCATAGGCCTCCTTGACCGCATTCAGCCGCCCGTTGCGAACGTGCTGGCAGAGATAGACGTAGGAGAATCCGCCCCGCCCGATCGGCTTGATGACCTCATAGCGCTGGTTCAGCACCGTTCCCGGCGGCAGCGGCAGATCGGGATAGCCCGGCGCATTGGGCGCCGCGTTCCAGACGATCGTCGCCGCCGAAAAGTCCGCCCCAGGCGCCGCCAGCATCGTGGCCGCATCGAACGCGTTGAACGCTTGCGGCGCGGCCCTGGGCGCGCCGGCAATCAGCGTCGGCGGCGAGGCCCGCATGATGATCGTGCGGTCATCGTCCACTTCCGTGCCAGCAGGGGCGGCCGGCGGCAGCACGATCGTCGCCGCCTCGCCGTCCGTCTTCGGCTTCCCGGGTTTGCCGAACCAGTTGATCACGCGCACGTCCCTCGCCGCTGCGAGTGGTACACCAAATCGACAGCCTACAACACGTCAGCGTCGACGACACGCTCGATCAAACTGTCATCGGCCGGAACCAGGCCATCGAGCATCAGCAAGGCGAGCCCGTGCACCATCGACCAGGCGCGCAGCTGCCGCACGTCCTGCAGCGCCTTGCTCGTGTTCGCACCACTCAGCTCAGCAATCCCGCGCGCGAGCATGCCCCGCCCGCGGGACTGGGCGTGCTCCACGACCCCGGCCTCCGCCGACATGATCAGCCGGAACAGATACGGATTCGCCAGCGCAAACCGGACATACGCTCGCCCCATCGCATTGAACGCATCCAGCCCCGGCTCCGCCTTCGCCATCGCCTTCTCGAAGGCGTCAGCCAATCGTTGATCGCCCTCCAGAGACAGGGCCCCGAGCAGGGCCGCCTTGTCCGGAAAATGGCGATAGACCGCCGTCGCCGACACGCCAACATTCCGCGCCACCTCGCGCAGGCTCAGCGCCCCGGCGGGTGCGCGCTTCAGCTGTTTCAGCCCTTCTGCGACAAGGGCCGCCCGCAGGTCGCCATGATGATAGCGATCGCCTGCATTTTTGATGTTGACGCTGTTATCATTCCTTGCCATGTTAGCAGCGTAAACATAGACGGCGGCGGGACGCAAGAAGCCCAGACGCCGCGCCGATACGAGCCGTCCCGAACGCCAGACCGCCAATTCATGGACCAGGAAACAGAGGAACGCCCGATGACCAGCCCCGTCGAAACCGCCATCCGTGGCGCCGTCACCACCGGCCTCATGGGCGTCGCCAGCCTCAACCGCAAGCTGCGCCGTGCGAAGACGCCGAACCCGTACCTCACCGGCATCCACACGCCGCTCAAGGCGGAGGCCACCTACACCGATCTCAAGGTCACCGGTGAGATCCCCGCCTCACTCAACGGCCTCTATGTCCGCAACGGACCCAACCCGCTGAAGACACCCAATCACGCCACGCATCACTGGTTCGTCGGCGACGCGATGCTGCATGGCGTCCGCCTCAAGGATGGCAAGGCGCTGTGGTATCGTAATCGGTGGATCCGTGGCGCGCACATCAGCGAGGCGCTGCGCGAGAAACCCGTTCCCGGCCCGCAGGGCCGCGGCACGCCCAACACCAACGTGGTCGGCCACGCCGGCAAGATTCTCGCGATCGTCGAAGCTGGCGGCTTTCCAGCAGAGATGAGCGAGACGCTAGAGACGCAAACCTTCTCGGATTTCGACGGCACGATGGGCAAGGCTTTCTCCGCCCACCCCCATCTCGATCCCGACACTGGCGAGATGCATGCCATTACATACACGCCGCAGGATCCGGTGACTGTCTGGCACACCGTGCTGGACAAGCAGGGCAGGGTCCGCCGCAACGAACCGATCGCCGTGCAGGATGGCCCCTCAATCCACGACTGCATGATCACGAAGTCCTATGTGATCGTCATGGACCTTCCCGTCACGTTCTCCATGCCCTCCCTCATCGCCGGCGATTCCTTCCCCTATCGCTGGAACCCGAAGCATGCCGCGCGCATCGGCCTCCTCCCGCGCGAGGGCAAGGGCAGCGACATCATCTGGTGCGACATCGACCCCTGCTACATCTTCCACCCCGCCAACGCTTTCGAGACCGCGGATGGCAAGGTGGTGATGGACGCCGCCGTGCACGCGACCATGTTCGCCGAAGGCGCAACCGGCCCGGATTCGGTCCGGACCCCGTTCGAACGCCTCGTGATCGATCCCGTAGCGAAGCGCGTCACCCGCACGGTGATCGATGCAAGCCCCCAGGAATTCCCGCGCCCCGACGAGCGCCGCATGGGCAAGCCGTATCGCTATGCCTACTGCGTGGCGCTACCCGACATCCCCGATCCGGGCACGCTCGCCGACTCGCGCATCATCAAGCACGACCTCGAAGCCGGCACGCGGCAGGTCCGCGACTTCGGCAAGGGCAAGACGCCCGGCGAATTCGTCTTCGTGCCAGCCCACGCAAGCAGCGGCGAGGACGAAGGCTGGCTGATCGGTTACGTGCTCGACCGCGCCAGCAACGCGACCGATCTCGTCATCCTCAACGCCCGCGACTTCACCGGCCCCGCCCAGGCGAGGATCACCATCCCGCACGCAATCCCGCCCGGCTTCCACGGCAACTTCATCGCGATGTAGGCGCGCCCTGTAAGAAATCCCTCGCGCGGGCAACTATCTCCCCTGAAGGGAGACGGCATGGACGCGCGGCGCCTCACGCAAGACGAGCAGTACGCCCGCGCCGCGGCTGAATTCGGCCCGGCGCTCGGCCGTCTCGCCCGCGCCTATGAGCGCAACCCCGACCGCCAGCGTGACCTGCTGCAGGAGATCCACTTCGCCCTCTGGCGCAGCTTCGAGCACTTCCAGGGCCTCTCCTCCCAGCGCACCTGGGTCTACCGCGTCGCCCACAACACGGCGGCCTCACACGTGCTGAAGGACAGGCGCGCCCGCACATCGCACTGGGTCGATCTCGAACACGCCGCCGACCTGCCCGATCCTGCCGCCACGGCCGACACGCACGAATCCGCCGACGCCCTCGCCCGCCTCATGTCCCTCATCCACCAGCTCAAGCCGCCCGACCGGCAGGTGATGCTCCTCTATCTCGACGGCCTCGACGCAAAGGAGACGGCGGAAATCACCGGCCTCTCCCCCGGCGCCGTCGCCGTCAAGATCCACCGCATCAAGGCCCTGCTGGCCCAGCGCTTCAACGCGAACACATCCCCATGACCAACGAACCCTTCCACGCCGCCTCGCTTCAATCGATTTGGCAGAGCCTGCCTACCGAGACCATTACCCTTTCCGTCGAGGACATGCGCTCTCGCGCAAGCAAACTCGACCGACGCATCCGGCGACGCTTCATTGTGGAATATGTCGCCTCAGTCGTGGTTATCATTGCTTTCAGCTGGTATGCGACATGGCCCGCGCCGGCGACGCCGCTTTGGCCGATTGCGAATGTCGCAATCATCGTCGGCACAATTGTCATGCTGTGGAATCTGCATCGCGTTTCCCGGCAGCAGAAACCGTCAGGTTGTGCGTCGATCAAGACCCTGGTCGAGTATCACCGCGCCAATCTGGCTTATCAGCGGGACGGCCTCAGGACCGTCTGGTTGTGGTATCTTCTTCCCTTCGTCCCGGGCGTCGTGATGTTGCTCGCCGCCTTGTGGATTTCGCGACCAGCGACGCCTGCGGGAGACGCTATGGCGGGGCTTCTGATTGTCACCGCCGCCTTTTGCGTAGCTGTTTTCGGCCTGCTCTTCGCGCTCAACCTGCTCGCCGCCGCACACCTGCAACGCCAGATCGACGACCTCGACCGCTTCAAGGAAAAAGAATGATGCGCGCCTTGTTCGCCTCCGCCCTCATCGCCATCTGCCTCGCAGGACCCGCCATGGCGCAGACCAATGTCTTCCCCAACGACGCAAAGCTCATTGAGCTGATTCAGTCGCGCGTCGACGATGGCCGCGCCACAGGCCTCGTCCTCGGCGTGATGGATGCCGACGGCTCCGTCCGCGTCGTCAGCTATGGCGATCCCGGCGCCGGCGCGCAGCCGCTCGGCGCCAACAGCGTCTTCGAGATCGGCTCCGTCACGAAAGTCTTCACCACCACCGTCCTCGCCGACATGGTGAGCAAGGGCGAAGTCGCCCTCGACGATCCCGCCCAGAAATACGCCCCCGCCGGCATGACCCTGCCGACACTGAACGGCAAGGCGATCACCCTCGCCCATCTCGCCGAGCAGAATTCCGGCCTGCCGCGCCTGCCGAACAACATGTCGTTCGCAAACATGGCCAACCCGTATGCCGACTACAGCTTCGGGAACCTCAACACCTTCCTGGCCGACCACACGCTGCGTCGCGAACCCGGCGCGGAATTCGAATACTCCAACCTCGGCATGGGTCTCCTCGGCAACCTGCTCGCAAACCGCGCCGGCCAGACCTACGAGCAGGTGGTCAGGGCCCGCATCCTCGACCCGCTCGACATGAGCGTGACCGGTATCACGCTGACGCCGGAAATGCGGACGCAGCTCGCGAAGGGTCATGCAGAAGACGGCTCGCCGACGGCCAACTGGGACCTCCCCTCGCTCCCCGGCGCCGGCGCGCTGCGCTCCACCATGAACGACCTGATGAAATTCGTGGACGCCAATCTCGGCGAACCGAAGACGGATCTCGAGCGCGCCATGCGCCTCGCGCAAGCGCCGCGCTTCCCGATCTCGGACAATGCCAGGATCGGCCTCGGCTGGATCACCGTCACCACCGGAAACGGCTCATACATCTATCACGATGGCGGCACAGGCGGTTACGGCGCAATCGTCGGCATCGACCCGAAGCGCGGCGTCGGCCTTGTTCTCCTCGGCAATCGCGCTGGCGTGCCCGACGACATCGCCATGCACCTGCTCGATCCGTCGATCCCGCTGGCGCCGAAGCCGAAGCTGACATCCGAACGCGTCGAAGTCACAGTCTCCGCCGAAGCGCTCGCCAGCTATGCCGGCGTCTACGCCCTCGACGCCATGCCCGACTTCAAGCTCACCGTGACGATTGAATCCGGGCAGCTCCACGTGCAGGCTACCCAGCAACCCAGATTCCCGATCTTCGCCGAGTCCCCGACGAAATTCTTTTACAAGGTCGTCGATGCGCAACTCACCTTCGTCCCCGCCGCCGATGGCGCGCCGGCCCACCTGATCCTCCACCAGGGCGGCATGAACCAGAAGGCGACCAAGCAGCCTTGAGGCCAGTTGACCTCGCCGGGATCCGTGCCTCTCCTCCGCCCATCTAGGGAGGACACAATGGCGACGGCTTGGAAGAAAGGCCGCGGGCGCATGGGTCCAATGGCGCCGTTGATCGGACGCTGGAAGGCCATGGCCGAGACGCCAATGGGGCCCATTGCATGCGTACGGGACTATCAGAAGTTCGGCGACCTCTATGTCCGCCTCGACGCCGAATGGCTGTTCAAGGGCAAGCAGGCGGAGATGAAATCCTACCGCGAGATCTGCATGTTCGGCCCGGACAGGGATGGGACGCTCTCCTTCTGGTCCTACACCAGCGACGGCAAGAAAAGCTTCGGCCGCCTTGTCGAGGCAAAGGACGTTCCGCCCGGCGCCGTCTGCTTCGAGGCGCAGATGGACGCCGGCCTCGCCCGTCAGGTGTTCTGGTCGGATGGTGGCGGCGGCATGAACTGGGTGGTCGAAGCCCGCACAAAGAAGGGCTGGAGCCGGCTCGCAGAGCATCACTACCGCCCGGCCTGATCGCGGCGTATGAGTGTGGGCAAATCAGGGCGGAATCACGAAACAAGGAGACCTCGACATGCGCATCATCCTTCCGGCGGCGGCAGCCTTGGCCTTCGTGGCCTGCAACGCCGAAGCCCCGGCCCCGGCTGCCCCCGCAGCGCCGGCTGAAACCGCCGCGCCGGAAACGCCTGCCGCCCCGGCGATGGACGACACGATGAAGAGCGCCGATGCGGCCGATGACGCCAGCACGGCCGAAACGCCTGACAATTACATGTTCCACACCGACACCACGAAGATCGAAAGCGTCCACCTGCCGCTGACGCCCGGTGCGAGCTGGACCGCGACAGTCGTCGATCCGACCCAGGCCGAACTCGCCGGCGCCGCGGACGAGACGATGCCCGACGGCAGCGTGCATCACGTCGTGAAGGTGAAGCCGCTGAAGCGCGACGTGATCGCCCGCGTGAAGTTCGAACGCCGCGACAGCGCGGATGCCACCGCGCCCGTCGTCGAGACCCGCACGATCAACTTCATGGTTCACTAGACAAGAAAAGGGCGCGGGGGCTGGTCCCGCGCCGTCATGCCACTCTCGTTTTGGCATTGCGGCCATTCATCTGCAGGCTTCGCACACGCCGATAAACCTGCGTTAACCGATCGTTTACGGCTGAAGCAAAGGTCCGTAGGGATTGGGCTTTTTGTGCCCAAAAGTCGCGCGTCGCGCCCTGCAGCATCAACCCGTCGTGATCAGAAGCAGTTCCAGATGCTGCATGTGTCGCGTTGCGCGCGATGCAAGACAGCAACATGAGTTATGGTCTGGTGGGCGCTTTGTCGTCGCATTGGTTCGGACATGATACGACTGAGAAAGAAGTCCCATTCCCCTGGCGCCCGTGTGGCCTGGATCTGGGACGGTACAACGGTGCAAGGCGTGATCCGCAAGGTCTTCACGCACCGGCTCGAGCGCACCATGAACGGCTCGACCGTCACGCGCGACGCCAACCGGCGCAATCCGGCTTACCTGATCGAGCAGGATAGCGGCGACACGCTGCTGATGAATCACAGCCAGATCACGCGCGTTGCCTGAGCCTCATGGCTCGAACAGCGTCGTTGCCCGGGCCGGCTTCTGCTTCAGAGTCTTCTCCACGCTGACGCCCGGATAGCCCTTGAGCGGTCCGAGCGGCGCGCCGAGATAGGCCCAGTCCTGCAGCTGGTCGATTGCGACATGATACTTCGCCTCGCGTCCGGTGCGTTCGCCGAACAGCGCGCGCGGCACATTCACCCACTTGGGCGAACTCGCACGCGTGAACAGGACCGGCGTCCCGCAGATCGAACAGAACGTCCGCACCTGCCGCCGTGCGAGATCCTCGAACCGCGCCAGCCTCTCCTCGCCACGCGTGACCCGCACCTTGCTCTTCCAGCATCCGACATAGGTCGCGTATGCCGCCCCATGCGCCTTGCGGCTCCCCTCGGAGTGGTCATGCCAGGCCCAGAACACCGGCATGTCGGTCTCGATCGCAACGCCGCCGCACAGGCAAGCGCCGGTGATCGTCGCGGCCGACCGCATCTTCGGCTTGGGAGGGCCGGCTTTGCGCTCCGCCTTGATCCTGCCGGGCATGGCAAATCCCTCTCGATCTCGACTGCAGACATCAAACAATGGATATTCTCGTCCTTACAAGGTACGACGCCGCATGGCAGACGGGACACTCACGAAATCGGCGGGGATAGCCGCCGAAGGCTGGCTCACCGATAGCTGGTATTTCGCCTGCGCGTCGAAGACGCTCGAGCCGGGCAAGCACTTCCGCCGCATCATCCTCGGCCAGCCCGTCCTGCTTGCCCGCACCGAGGCCGGCGAGGCCTTCGCCCTGCGCGATATCTGCCCCCACCGCCTCGTGCCGCTCTCCGCCGGCCAGCAGGTGATCACCGACGGCCAGCCCACCATTCAGTGCCCCTACCATGGCTGGCGCTTCGGCACGGACGGCCAGTGCAGGCTGATGCCCTCGCTCCCGTCGAAGGACGACTTCGCTACAGAGCGCGTGCGTGTGCGCCGCTATCCGCTGCACGAAGTCAACGGCATGATCTTCATCTACGTCGCCGACAATCCGCGCCTCGATGAAACGCCCGCCGCGCCAGCGCCAGCATTTGACATCGCATCGAACCTGCATCCCAAATTCATCGTCCACCAGACCTTTAACGCCCACATGGACGATGCCGTCGTCGGCCTCATGGACCCGGCGCACGTTCCCTTTGTCCACAATCAATGGTGGTGGCGTCCGCCCTCCACGGGCCTGCGCCTGAAAGAGAAGCCTTTCATTCCCGCCGCGCGCGGCTGGGCCCTCGCGCGCCACCAACCCTCAGGCAATTCGCTCGCCTACAGGATGCTCATGGGCGAGCAGGTCACCACCGAGATCGTCTTCCAGATTCCCGGCTTCCGCTGGGAAATCGTTGAGGCGGGAAGGCGCCGCATCTTCACCCTCACCTGCCTCACGCCCGTAACGTTGAAGAAGACCCGCATCACACAGATCACCTTCTGGCAGAACGCCGCCTTTCTTGATCTTGCTCTGCCGATCCTCATCCCCGCCGCGCAGAAATTCCTTGGCCAGGACGGCCACATGGTGAACTTGCAGAACAAGGGCATGGCCTACCAGCAGAACATGCTCTGGATCGACGACATCGACGTCCAGGCCAAATGGTACCGCATACTCAAGAAGGAATGGGCCGCCTCCCGCGCCGAAGGCCGCCCCTTCGCGAACCCGATCGAACCGCGCACGCTGAGGTGGCGCAGCTAGGCGCGACCTCATCACACCGCTTTGGGCAGTTGAAATCCCAAGCGACTGCGGCGAGTTTGCGCCTCACGGAATCCGGGCGCCAAGCCCAGCCGGGAGGTAGGGTCATGAAACTGCGCCGCTCTCTCACTGCCACCGCGCTCGCCCTCGGCGCCGGCGGCGCCCTCCTCGCGCTCGCGCTTGCCGCAACCCCGGTCCTCGCCCCCGCCGCCATCGGCCAGGTCTCCGCTGACCATCCCGGCGCCGGCGTCTACCAGAAAGCCTGTGCCGCCTGCCACGACAATCCCGGCACGACGCGCGCCGCCACGCTCGCCTCGATGCGCACGCTCGCGCCCGCCCGCCTGCGCGAGACCATGGCGCCCGGCGGCATCATGGCCCCGATGGCCGCCGCGCTCACCGAGCGGGAAAAGACTGATCTCGTCTCCTGGCTCACTGCCGGCCAGGCCGCCGCAGCCGCCACCTGGTCCGACGCGCTCGCCTGCGCCGCCGACAAGCGCGCCGTCAGCCCCACCGCATCCATCGTCAGCAACGGCTTCGGCATCGACGCCGACCAGACGCGCAGCCTCTCCGCCGCAGAAGCGGGCCTCAGCAAGGCCCAGCTCGCCAATCTCGAAGTCGCCTGGTCCATCGCCTTCCCCGGCCAGGGCTCCGGCACAGGCGCCTCCGTCCTGAGCGACGGCACGGTCTACATCACCGGTGGCCAGAAGCTCATGGCCGTCGATGCGCAATCCGGCTGCGTGAAGTGGAGCTACGCCGCCTCATCCCGGAATACGCCGGCCATTGGCGAGATCGCCGGCCGCCGCGTCGTCGCGCTGTCCGTCGGCCGCGACATCCACGTGGTGGACGCCGCAAACGGCGCTCTCGTCTGGAAGGCCAGCGGCCAGCCGGTCGACGGCTCCGGCGGCCAGATCCGCGGCGGCGTCATCTTCGCGAAAGACAAGCTGATCGTGCCGATCTCCGCCTCCGGCGTCGCCTCGGGCATGAACCCCCGTGCCGAATGCTGCTCCGGCCATGGCTCGGTCGTGGCCCTCAACGCCGTCGATGGCAGCCACGCCTGGGAATATCACACCATGCCGGAGGCGACCTACAACGGACAGGTCAACGCGCTCGGCGTGAAGAAGAAAGGACCGTCAGGCGCGCCGATCTGGTCGGTGCCGGTCTACGATGCAAAGCGCAACACCATAATTGTCACAACGGGTGAGAACACCTCCCACCCGGCGACGGATACTTCCGACGCGATCATCGCCCTCGATGCCGACACTGGCAAAGTCTCCTGGCAATACCAGGCCATGGCGGCGGACGTCTGGAACATGGCGTGCGATGTCCAGACGGGCCAGAACGGCCCCAACTGCCCCGTCCTCTTCGGCGGCGATGGCCGCGATTACGATTTCGGCGCCGGCGCCGTCGTGACGAGTGCAGGCGGCAAGGACATCATCCTCGCCGGCCAGAAATCCGGCCACGCCTGGGCGCTGGACGCGACCACCGGCAAGGTGCTGTGGAGCCATCGCATCGGCGAAGGCACGGCCCTTGGCGGCGTACACTGGGGCATCGCCGCGGACGCCGGCAAGGTCTTCATGCCGATCAATGACCCGATCATCTCACCAGACCCGAAATTCGTGTCGATGGCAGGCGTCTACGCCTTCGACATCGCCACCGGCAGGCCGGTCTGGTCATACGCAGCGCAGCCCAACTGCAGCGGATCTCGCGCCACGGCCGTCCAAGGCTGCACGACCAAGTATGGTTTTTCGGCAGCGCCACTGGTTATCGACGGCGCACTTGTTGGGGCGACGCTTGGCGGCGAAGTCATCATTATCGATGGCTCAGATGGCCGCATGATCAACCGTCTCGATACGGTCGGGCCGCACGCGACCCTCAACAAGGACATCGCAGGCAGAGGCGGCTCGATCGACGCGCACAGCCTGTCGGCGGGCGCGGGCATGTTGCTCGTGAATTCCGGCTACGGCTCGTTCGGCCAGACACCCGGCAATGTCCTCATCGCCTATCGTCCGCGAAACTGAACAGCGTCTATTCCTTTTCGCTGTCTTCCGTTTCAACGATCGCGCCGCTCTGCGTCTTGCCGAGGCCCATCGCGTCGATCTTGATGAAGGCCGGCCCGAGGATAACGAGGAACAATACAGGCAGGAAGAACACGATCATCGGCACGGTCAGCTTGGCCGGCAGCGCCGCGGCTTTCTTTTCCGCCTCAGTAATCCGCATCTCGCGGTTTTCCTTGGCCATGACGCGCAGCGCCGCTCCCATCGGCGTACCGTACTTCTCGGCCTGCACCAGCGCCATCGCGACGCCCTTGACGCCCGGATGGTTGGTTCGCTCTGCGAGGTTATAATAGGCCTGCCTGCGATCCTGCAGATAGCTCAACTCCGCCGTCGTCAGCGCCAGTTCCTCTGCCAGCTCCACCGAGGCCGAGCCGATTTCCTCGCCCACGCGCGCGAAGGCCTGCTCGATCGACATGCCGGATTCGACGCAGATCAGCATCATGTCCAGCGAGTCCGGAAACGCGCGCATGATAGAGGTTCGGCGTTTGGTGATGAGGTTCTCCACGAACAGGTTCGGTCCGTAGAACCCCGCAGCGAAGCCAACAACAACCACGCCCAGCTTCATCTGGAACTGCAGGCCATGGTCGTTGATGAACCAGATGTAGATCAGCGCACCAAGCCCGAACACCATCGGCAAGGCAAAGCGGCAGAGATAGAAGATCGAGATCGGCTTGGGGCCGCGCAGGCCCGCCTGGATCAGCTTCTTCTGGACGCCCGGGTCTTCGAGCATCTTCGCAAGGTCCAGCTTGTCGACGAATTTCTTCGTCATGCTGGTGTCCTGCACGCGGATCGACTTCTTCTCGCCGCCCTCCAGGGCCGCGCGACTCTTTTCGCGCAGCTCCTCGCGGCGGTTGGACACTGACTTCAGGCGACTCGTCAACTTGTCGCTGTTGAAGGCGGGCGCCGCCAGCGTCATCACGGTTGCAAATGTCGCAACGCACGCCAGGCCTGAGGCCAGCGTCATGGGATCGGTGAGGAACTGAACCCAGTCGATGTTGCCCATGGCGATTCCGCTTTCCCCGACAAAGGCGGGGTCCCAACGTCAGAAGTTAAAGTTGATCATGGAGCGCATGATGTAGATGCCTGCTCCCATCAGCCCGGCCGCGATCAATAGCAGGAGGTGTCCCAAGTCAGTCGTGAACAGCGACATGATGTAGGCCGGTGTCGTCATGTAGACGAGCAACATAACGATAACCGGGAGCGATCCGATGATCATCGCCGACGCCTTGGCTTCCGACGACAGCGCCTTGATCTTCTCGCGCAGCAGCTTTCGTGAGCGCAGCACGTTGGACAAGTTGCCAAGCGCTTCGGACAGGTTGCCCCCCGCCTTCTGCTGGATGTTCAGCACGATGTTGAAGAAGTTCACTTCCTGCGTCGGGGTTCGCAGATACATCTTGTGGAGCGCCTGATCCAGCGGAACGCCCATCGCAATGGCGTCGCAGACCGTCTGGAACTCTCCAGCCAGCGGCTGCGGGCTCTCACGCGCGATCATGCGCAGACATTCCTGCAACGGCAGGCCTGATTTCACGCCGCGGACGATAACGTCGATCGCGTCGGCAAACTGCCCGACGAATTTCTTCTGGCGTCCGTTGATCGCCATACCGAGTACCCAGCGCGGCAGGCCGAATCCTGCCGCGAAGGCAAGACCCACCGGTACCAGCACCATCGGCCATTCATTGAAACCTGCACCGAAGAACATCAGCGCGCCAACGGCCGCCGCTGACACGGCCGAGAACGCCCAGAACATCGGGACGGTCATCTTCAGGCCGGACTGCTTGATCTTGTCCTCAATGGAACGCCCGACGACGCGGCTCTTGCGGTTAGCTTCCTCGCGGTCGCGGAGCGCCTTGGTGGCGTTTTCCATCTGCTTGCGGCGAGCTGCGAGCGTGGTGTCGCCCTTGGCGCCACGCACGCCCTCGCCAATCGACTTGACACGCTTTGACTGCTTGCCGCGACCGGCGGCGGCGCCTCCGGCAAAAGCAAAGCCCAGCCCGGTGATCGCGATGAACGCGAGCCCCGCAATCGCGTAGGTCACTAGCTCAGGTGTCATTTGCCACCCTCCTCCAGCGCGTCAAGCGCGCGGGCAAGATCGCCTTCCATATTGAAGTAGCGGGCCCGCTCCCAGAAGCGCGGACGGCCGATGCCGGTGCCGCGGTGCGTGCCCCTAAGCTTGCCGTCCTTGTCCTCGCCATCGATCTCGAAGCGCATCACGTCCTGCGTAACGATCACATCGCCTTCGAGGCCCATCACCTCGGTGATCGAGATGATCTTGCGCGAGCCGTCGCGCAGACGGGACGCCTGGATCACGATGTCGATTGAGCCAACGATCATCTCTCGGATCGTTCGCTGCGGCAGCGTGAAGCCGCCCATGGTGATCATCGATTCGAGACGCGAAAGGGCCTCGCGCGGCGTGTTTGCGTGCAGCGTACCCATCGAGCCGTCGTGGCCCGTGTTCATCGCCTGCAGGAGATCGAACGCTTCAGGTCCGCGCACCTCGCCCACGATAATCCGGTCAGGACGCATACGCAGGCAGTTCTTGACGAGGTCCGTCATCGTCACGCGGCCCTGGCCTTCCAGGTTCGGTGGGCGCGTCTCGAGGCGAACGACGTGCGGCTGCTGCAACTGGAGTTCGGCTGCGTCCTCACAGGTGATGACGCGCTCGCCTGGGGCAATGAACGCCGTCAGCGTGTTTAGCAGGGTTGTCTTGCCCGAACCGGTTCCGCCCGAGATCAGAGCATTGCAGCGGCAGGCGCCTATGATGCGTAAAATCTCGGCGCCGGGTTCGGAGATTGAGCCGAAGTTCACGAGGTCCGTGATCTTCAACTTGTCCTTCTTAAACTTACGGATGGTGAGCGCAGGACCATCAATCGCCAGCGGCGGCGCAATGACGTTGACGCGTGACCCGTCGGCAAGGCGCGCGTCGCAGATCGGCGAGCTTTCGTCGACCCGGCGGCCGACCTGGCTTACGATCCTTTGGCAGATATTCATCAGCTGCGCATTGTCGCGGAAACGGATGTTGGTGCGCTGGATCTTGCCGGCGACCTCGATATAGGTCGTGCCTGCACCGTTCACCATGATGTCGGCGATGTCGTCGCGCGCTAGAAGCGGTTCAAGCGGACCATAGCCAAGCACGTCGTTGCAAATATCTTCGAGCAGCGTTTCCTGCTCGGCAACGCTCATAACAACATTTTTTATCGAGACGATCTCGATAACGATGTCGCGAATCTCTTCGCGCGCGCTCTCTTGGTCGAGCTGCGCCAGCTGCGACAGATCGATGGTATCGATCAGCGCGTTGAAGACCTCGGTCTTAGTGCGATAGTACTCGTCCGACCGGTTGTCGATCGCAGCTATCTTTTCCTTGGGCGGCGGCGGCGGGGCGCTTTTGTTTGTCGGCTTGCTGGAAGCGGCAGAGGCCTGGGGCTTGGGCGGCGGCGGCGCAGCGGCCTTCGGCGGCGGCGGTGGCGGATCATCTGCAAGCTGTGCCGCCGCCGGTCTCGGCGCCGGAGGCGGAGGGGCAGGACGCGGGGCAACAGCGGCGGGCGCTGCCGGCGGCAGCGGCAGTCCCGGCCCGCCCGTGGTCCCCTTCTTGCCGAACATCGAGTCCCCTTACTTGCCGAGCAGTTTCTTCATCAGCGACGGTTTCGTCGTCTGGACTTCCTTGCCGGTCAGCTGGGCCGCTAGCTGGTCGAGCGACAGCGCCGCCTTGGATTCCGGCGCGACATCGAACACCATCTGACCGTTGTTCGCTGCCGTACCGAACAGCTGCGCGTCGAACGGAATGATCTGCGTCGGCTCTACGCCAATCGCCTGGCCGAAGTCCTTGGGTGGGATTTCGGGGCGTTTCGGCAGACCTGTCATGTTGAGCACCAGCTTCGGCGGATTGTCGTTCGGCCGGGCCGCCTTGAGGAAGTCGATCAGGTTCTTGCCGTTGCGTAGCGAGGCCAGATCGGGGCCGGCCACGACGATCAACTCATCAGCGGAGATCACCGTCGACTTGAACCAATCGCTCCAGATGTGCGGCAGGTCGAGTACCATGAACGGCACGGACCCGCGCACCTGCTCCAGAACGCGCACATAGGTCTCGGGATCGAGATTGAAGGTCCGGTCGAGCGTCGCCGGGGCAGTGAACAGCGACAACCGTTCCGTTGCCTTTGTGATCAGGCGGCCCATGACTGCGTCGTCGAACCGGTCGGGCGACATCAGTGCGTCGGCGATGGTCGCCGCAGTGTCCTGATTGAAATCAAGGCCGGTGGTGCCAAAGTTGAGGTCGAGGTCGACGAGCGTCGCATTAACCTTGCAGCGCTCCGACAGCGCCCAGGCGAGGTTGTGCGCAATGGTCGAGGCGCCCACGCCGCCCTTGACGCCTGTCACCGCGATCGACTTTCCGGTGAACGGTGCTTCAGGGTCAGTGAACAGGGCAGCGATCGAACGGATCATATGAACCGGATCGATCGGCGCCACGAGATATTCCGACACGCCGCGGCGCATCAGCTCGCGATAGAGTCGAATGTCGTTGGTCTGCCCGAGAACGACTACCTTGATGTTCTCGTCGCAATACTCGGCAAGCGAGTCGAGATCAGCCAGAAGTTGGCGCGGATCGCCGGCGCCCTCGATCACGAGCAGGTTTGGGGTGGTTTCGTTAACGTAGTACTGGATGGCCGCCGCAACACCACCTTCATGGACCTCCATGGTGACATTTTTCATGCGGCGATCCTGCATGATCGTCCGCATCAGGCTGAGCGAGTTCGTGCGCGTGCAGAAGGCATGCACGACAATGCGCGGGATCGTCCGGTCACCACCGTCATGAGTTGCGCCAAACGCATAGTCATAGCCCAGCCCCTGTCCCGCCACATCGTCAGCGACTGGCTCGGCTTCGTGCACCGTCATCGGCGGCAGGTCGTCCACTGGCGGCTGCGCCGGCTTGGGCTGAAGCCAGGGCTGCGCTGCCGTCATTGCAGGCGGGGGCGGCAGGTCAGTCATGGGGTCGGCAGGATCGTGCAGAGGCGCATCCTCCTCCGCAAACGCGCCTTCATCCTCCGGGTAGGCTGCGTCGAACTCTGTTGTCTCCTCTTCGCCGCTGCGCAGCGCAGCGGCGAAGGAGGCGCCCAGCGGCGCATCCATGTCGAGGTCGAAATCCTCGACGAGCTCGTCGAGCTCGCCGTCGTCATACGTGTCCCGAGGTCCGCTCATGTCCCCTACCCCTACTCAACGACCGTGCTGATGGCGCCGCTGGCGTCATTGTTGCGTTCGGATGAGGTCTTCTCGCCCGCGCGATACTTGCTGAACATGATGCTCCGTCGCGCCGTGTCGGCAGGATCCATTGGCTGGTCGCCCACCAGGTCGGACGGGTTAGCGATCATCGCGGCCAGATTCGCCGCGACCGCGCAGCCAAGCGAGGGCAAGGCGGAGTTGGAGCTTGTGTCGGTGAAGTCCCAGTGCGAGATATCCGGGCAATGCGGCGCCACCGCCTCATAGGTGCGATAGCTGATGATCAACGGTGCGGAGCGCGCACCGGTGCCGTCATAAGTGCCTTCTGCAATCATGCTTTGATCGACGCCCTCGGCGAGCATCATCGCGCGCGCGTCAGCGGCTGCCCGCATCGCGGAGATATCGTCGGGCCCATTCGATGGCCGCGAGATGATCAATGCGCCGTGGCCTTCCTGTTGGTAGGCGACCGCAAAGCCCTTCACGGCGTCGCGCTCGCGCCAACCCAGCTTCTCGCCGGCAACAAGCGTCCCGATCTTGAGCTCCGCCGTCGTTTCCTGCGCCACGATCTGCGTATGCGAGCGGTTGGACCAGGCGATCTGCTCCTGCGTCTGCATGCAGCCGCCGAGCGCGATCAGGGGAAGACCGGCCAGAACTCCGGAAACCGCAGCGTGGAAGCGCTTTGCCATCTCAGCTATTCCTCAGTCGATAATGAAGCCGCTGGCGCCGGCCGGCGCAGGCGACCGCGCCGCTGCAGACCCGGGGGCCGCGTAGACATCGTTGAGCTTACCGAAGAGAATCGTGCGGGCATCGTTTGACGCCACATACCCGCGGTCCGGATCGCGGAAACCCTGCGGATCCGTCGGATCGACAAGGTAGGGCGTCACGATTACGACCAGTTCGGTCTCGTCATTTTGGAAGTCGCGGCTGCGGAACAGCGCGCTCAGTACTGGAATATCCTTGACGCCCGGGACGCTGTCGAGATTCTGCTTGGTCGCTTCCTGCAAGAGGCCAGCGATAACGAGACTGCCGCCCGAAGGGATTTCAACCGTCGTCTCGGCGCGCCGCACCTTCAGTGCTGGAATGGTGATCGTCTGCGCCGCAACCGCCTGCCCCGTCGTCGGGTCCGTGACCACGCCAGAAGCCGACTGGAAGCCGCCCTGAGTCGACAGCTCGGATACCTCCACGGATAGCTGCAGCGAGATCCGGCCTTCCGACATAACCACAGGCGTGTAGCCGAGGCCGACCCCGTAGGGTTTGAATTCAATCGAGATCTTGCCGTCGTCCTGCGCCACCGGCACGGGGAACTCACCGCCGACAAGGAACTTACCTGCCTCGCCCGAGATCGCCGCAAGGTTCGGTTCCGCCAACGTCCGCACAAGGCCGACGCGCTCGAGCGCATTCACCTTTGCGCCCACCGTGCTCTGTGTCGCCCCGCCGGCCACCGTATTCTTGTAGCCGAGATTGGCGACGAGCCCGCCCAATGACGTACCGGCAATCGGGAAAGCGTTCGAGGCGCCAATCGAGACGGTGTTGTCGAACGCACTCCCCGTCAGCTGGCCAAAGCCGATCGAGCCCGACAGGTTGATGCCCATCTGCTTGATGACCGAGCGCTGCATCTCGACGACGCGTACCTTGAGTGTCACCTGATCCTTGCCGTCGATCGCCATCATGTTGAGGACGCTGTTGTCGTCCTTGGCGTAGGCGCGCGCGAGCTGAACGACGCGATCCGCTCCGGCGAGGTTCGGGACAGAGCCCGCAAGAATCACGCGGCCATTGACTGATTCAACCTGCACCTTTGAACCTGGAACATGCCTCTTGATGAGGTTGCGCAGCTGGTCCATGCCCGCAACGCCGTCCGTCACCGAAATCTCAAGTGTCTTGATGCGGCGGCCCGAACGGTCGAGGAACACGATGTTGCTCTCGCCCGGCGACACACCCTGAACCGCAACGCGGCGGCGGTCACGCGCGACGATGTTGGCGATCTTGTCGTTGGCGATAATAACATCGTCGATGTCGACGTCGAACTCGATCATGTAGCTCTTGTTGACCGTGAGCGTCAGCGTCTCGGTCGATTCAGGCGCGGTGGCTTCCGGCAGCGTCATGCGTTGCGCCGGTTGTCCCGGCTGTCCGGCCAGATCGCCCGGCGGTTGCGCGAACGACGTGCCCGTCAAGGCAAGAGCGGCGGCAAGACTGGCCAGAATGCAATTTCGGTTGGCTGACATGGGTGACCTCAACCTGCTGTCGCCGACGCCACGGTTTCCGTCCCGTAGCGATAGATGCGCACGCCCTCAGCGTCCTGCGAGACGCCATCGCGATAGACCTTGCCCGCACCCGTGGCCCCCTGCGGCGCGGACATGTCGGCGATCGAGCGAAGAGTCAGCGAGATATCGCCCGCCTTGCGCGCGGTATTGACCAGCGTGGCGTCGCGCTCGGTGAGTTCGAGCGTGGCGCGCGATCCGACAATCACTGTGCCCTGTCCGGTGCGAACCTCTTCCTCTCCTCCCTCGATCGGCGGCGCGCCGTAGACGTGGTCGATCGCCAGCACGCGGATGTTCGACAGGATGAGGTCGGAGCGGATGCCCGCGAAGGCGTTGTTGCCGCCGGCATTTTCGACTTCGCGTGTTACGATTACGTCGACGCGGTCGTTCGGCTGTATGAAGCCGCCCGCGGCGGTCTCGGTCTCGATTTCGATCGACACGGCGCGCATGCCCGGCGTCAGCATCACTGACATGAAGCCGGCCGTGCGCGGATGCTGGAGCTTGGCCCGCGTAATCGGCTCGCCCGCAACGACATCGAAGCGCGCCACAGCGCCCACCATCTTCTCAAGCGCTTCGGCTTCAGTCTCCTGGTCGATGAAAGAGTCCATCTGGGCGTCAGCTGGCCAGCCCTGCCATTTGAGATCGTCGAGCGAGACGAACTTGCCAGCTGGAATCGTGTTGTTGGCGACAAGAATCTGTTTCAGCGGAATCTCGACCGGCTCCGGCGCGGGGGCGGGCGTGTCCGCAGCGGCGACAGCCGGCGCGGGCGTCTGCACGGAGCGCACAAGGAAAACGGCGCCGATGGCCGCACCCGCTGCAATCAGAAGAATGATCAGTCGCACAGGCGACATGAGGGCCCTCCGCCAAGTCCCAAACAGGCCGAAAAGGGCCTATCTTGTGATGGACAGTTTCATGAGGGCTCTAAGGGAGCGTTAAGGCGCCGCCGCAGGGGTAATTAAGGATTGCCCTGCGATCTTAACCAACCGCTGGGAATGCTGGGCCTTCTGGGTTTCCGATCCGTGAATCGCCGCTGTTCGCGGCGCGCCCGGCTCAAAGCGATAGTGTGCCCAGGCCCGCCGCGAGCACTGGGGACGCTGGCGCCGCCAGAAGCGCGCCCACGGCGATCGCGACCGCATAGGGTGCGCCCTCTTCCGAGGAAAGAAGCCGCGCCGCCCAGGCCTTAGTCGTCTGAATTTTCATCCGTCTGAGGACGATCAGCACGGCCGCCAGCGCTCCGCCAGCGATCGCCATGCCCATCACGAACGGAGCGCTGCCCGCGAGCCCCGTCCACAGGGACGCTGCGGCGATCACCTTCGCGTCCCCGCCGCCAAACACGTTCAGATAGAAGAGCACAGCGCAGGCGATCAGCACGGCGGCGCCGAAGACCAGATGCCAGCCGATCTCCTCCAAGGTAAGCCCTGCAGCCATCGCAGCCGGCAGGAATGCCGCCGCCAGCGCGATCGACACCCAGTTCGGAATGGTCATTGTCGAGACGTCGTGCCAGGCGGCGTAGATCAACAGGAGCGGGAACGTCAGGCAGAGCAAGGACGTGATCATCGAGGCCGCCACCACCATCAGGCTTCTTATTCAGTCAAGATGGCAGAATTCGCTGAAGGAATTCTTGACCACGCCAAGTATTCGCAAAAAGAAAGAAGCCGCGGACCGAGGGCCCGCGGCTTCCAATCTCTTCGCCAGCCTGTTGGCCGGCGCCGAATTACATCGCAGCCGAAACCGCGTTGAACGTCGTGTTGGCCGACGTGCCGAGCTGGCTGACGCCGCCGATGACGGCGACGGCGATGAGGGCGGCGATCAGGCCGTACTCGATCGCGGTCGCGCCGGACTTGTTCTTCAGGAACTTGATCACGTTTTTCATGTTTGTTTCTCCGCTATGCATGGCTTTAGTTCCCCACAGCGAAGTACCATCACCCGCAGTAGGTATTGTCAGTTCTACATGAGCTGCATTGATATCGCGTAAAGCAGACAAGAAATTTGCATGTATTTAGATTCATCGCTGCTTAACTGAAGACGTTTCGAACTTGTTCAATACTTTGAACGCTTCGCTAACCATCCCGAGCTTCCGGCGAACCATGAGTGACGCGTCGAAGCCGCACGCCAGCTGGCGCTTCGCGGGAGTGTTGGCGCCATCGGCTGCCGCCCCACTCCCTGTTCTCTCATCTGTACGCCCCGCTCTGCACTTCCTACGCCCTACCCCCACCCTTAGCCTTTGATTCAGGACTGGCGCCTATCGTCGGGACCAAGCCCGCCGGGAGTCCCACAATGACGAAGAAGCTGCTTGCCGCCCTCGCGCTGTCCCTCGCGCTCGCGCCGGCCGTGGCGGCCGATCCTTTTACGGTCAAGGTCGACCAGACAGTGACGTTGAAGGTCACAGGCGCGGCCAATTCAGTCGTCATCGGCAACGCAACCGTCGCCGACGTCTCCGTTCACGACGCCCGCACACTCCTCATCACCGGAAAGGCCTTCGGCTCGACCAACCTCACCGTCCTCGATCGCGGCGGCAACACGATTTACACCAACCAGATCGTTGTCGGCGGCGAGACAGAGGATGGTCTCACCATCGTGCGCGGCCAGGGCACCTACTCCTATTCATGCCTCGACAAGTGCCGCGCCACGCCCATGGTCGGTGACGCACAGGACCACTTCACCGGCGTGATGGCCACCGTCACAGGCAAGGCGGCAACCGCCAAGGGCGAGTAGGTCCTCCGGACACGTTACAAAGCGCAGCGCCGTCGCGCTATGAGCGCGCTGCGTCCTCGGCAAGCTCCCCGCGTGCACCCGTCGTTGGCTTCAGCGTGAACATCAGCGCAAGCCCGGCCGCCAGCAACAGCAGGATCGGAGAAAACCCGATCCGCTGGTCGTTGAACGTCCGCGTTGCCCATTCGATCAGCATCGGCCCCAGCCATACGGTCGCCGTGCTCGACAGCGCAAACAGGCCATAGAACTCTGACACCCTGTCCGTTGGCGCCAGCACCACCACCATGTATCGGCTCGCAGCAATGTTGGCCGCCGCCAGCGCCGCGATGAAGGCTGTTACCACGAGATAGAAAACGTCCGGCAGGGAGTCAAAGATCCCGAGCCCGTGCAACGGAGCACCCGCCGGCACGAGGCCATAGAGAATGCTCTCGCGCGTCGTGCCAAGCGCAATCACCACGACGACACAAAGCGCCGCGAGCTGCGCCATGATCGCCTTGCGCGGCCCCAGCGCACGGTCCATCACCGGCGCGAGCCAGAGCCCACCCACCGCGCCGGCAAGCGACGCCCAGATGCCGTAGAGCCCGCCTTCCGCCACGCCCCAGCCCAGCACGCCGGTCGAGAACACGCCGCCAATCGCGAGCAGCGCGATTATCCCGTCCTTGAAAACAAGGCAGGCCAGCAGGTACTTCATTGTCTCGGGGAAGGCCTGGAACAGCCCACGGATGTACGCAACCAGCCCCGCCACCTTGCCGACCGGGTCGAACCTGCCCGCACGGGTCAGCACCTCGCGCGCAGCTGTGCTCCACTTGCCGCCAAGGGGCGCGCCGTCGGGCGTATAGATGAAGAACGGGATCACGAACACGACCAGCCAGATCGCCACGAACGGCCCCGAACCGCGCTGCAGCGCGTATTCGCCTTCAGGCCCGGCAAGAGATCCCGCCGCCAGCGCGACAACGACAACGGCAGCAAGACAAAGCCCGGACGACAGCTGCCCCAGCCCGATGCCAGCGCCGGAAATCTGCGAGAGCGCATCGGGCCGCCCGGCCGTTCGCAGCATCGCATTGTGCATCATCTCGGAGTAGGTATAGCCGACGAATCCGAGCACGAGGAACATCATCGTGCCCGTCACGCCCCACCCTGCCGTCGGCGGAGCGAAGTTCCCCGCCGCATCGACGGATCCCGGCAGCGCCCACCAGAGCGACAGCCCGCTGACCACCAGCATCCCTAGGAACACCAGCATCAGCGGCTTGCGCGCCCCGCCTCTGTCCATCATCGCGCCGAGCAGCGGCGCCGTCAGCGCGCCGATTATGCCCGCCCACTTGGTGGCCTCCGCCACGGTCGCCTGCCCGGTGATGGGATCGCCCACGACAAACTGCGCGAAGTAGGGCGGGAAGACATACGTCACGATCAGCATAAAGTACGGGTTGCGGGCGAACTCGAACATCGCCCACGAAAAGCCGGCCGGCTGCTTCCAGCCACCGACGCGGCTGTTAGCGGCGTGACCGCCCGATAGATCCGCCAGCGTCGCGTCGGTCATCGCGTGTCCTCAGCCGGCCGGAGCCGGAAACCTCTATGCATAGTGATTGACTCCGACAGGCGTGTCGATGCCGCGAATCAACGTGGCGTGGATTCGGCCTTCGGGGAAACCCCGGACTCGCCCCTGCCGCCGGGACAGGGCCGCGCCCAAACGTAGCGGCCCGACCTGCGACGCGCGCTATCGGAAGGGCGGCTCGTAGAAGGATCGCAGCTTGCGCGAATGCAGCGCGTTGCCGCCTGCACGGGCCAGGCTTTCCAGCGTCTCGATTCCGATGCGGATGTGCTCACCGATGGCGCGCTCGTAAAACCGGTTGGCGGCGCCCGCAAGCTTGATCTCGCCATGCAGCGGCTTGTCGGAGACGCACAGAAGCACGCCATAAGGCACACGCATGCGATAGCCGTTGGCGGCGATGGTCGCACTTTCCATGTCGATGGCGATGGCGCGCGACTTGTTGAACCGCTTGGATGAGTCGGTGAACCGCAACTCCCAGTTGCGATCGTCCGTCGTCACCACTGTGCCTGTCCGCAGGCGATGCTTCAGCTGATCCCCGCTCTCCCCTGTCACCTTTTCTGCTGCGTCCTGCAACGCCACCTGCACCTCGGCAATCGGCGGCACCGGAATGTCGCGCGGCAGCACCGAATCGAGAACATGGTCGTCTCGCAGATAGGCGTGCGCCAGCACATAGTCGCCGATGCGCTGCGAGTGCCGCAGTCCGCCGCAATGCCCGACCATGATCCAGCATTCGGGGCGCAGCACGGCAAGATGGTCGGTGATCGTCTTTGCGTTCGACGGCCCCACGCCGATGTTCACCAGCGTGATCCCCGAGCGATCGTCCGCCATCAGGTGATAGGCGGGCATCTGATGCTTGCGCCACGGTCCGTCATTCACCTTCGCCGCCGCATCCTTCGTCTTCGCATCGACGATGATTCCGCCTGGCGCCGAGAGCTTCTTGTACGGCCCCGGCTGTTTCAGCCGCTCGATCGACCATTCCACGAAGTGGTCGACATAGCGGTGATAGTTGGTGAACAGGATGTAGCGCTGCACATGCTCGAACGGCGTGCCGGTATAGTGCTTTAACCGTTGCAGCGAAAAGTCGATGCGCGCGCCGTCGAACAGCGCCAGCGGCCGCACGCCATCCGTATTGAAGAACCCCCCATCCTGCACTTCAGCGTCGATCACCTCGTCGCCGATCAGATCCAGTCGCGGCGTCGGAAACCAGCGCGCAAACTCCGCGGGCGGCAAAGCCTCCGCATCGATGTTGGCCGCATGCTCGAGAACGTAAGGATACGGAATCTCCGACTTCGACACGACCACATCCAGCGACACGTCGAAATCCGCCGTGATCTGCTCGAGCTGTTCGAGGAAGTATGTCCGGAAAAAAGCCGGCTGCGTGATCGTGCTGACATAGAGTCCGGCTTCCGAAAGCTTGGCAAAGGCGCGCGGCAGGGCCGGAATCGGCCCGCCGGGATGATACGACATTCGCAGTTCGGGATAGCAGAAATCCCCCCGCGCCCGCGCCTGGGGATCGGGCGTCTCGCCCCGCACCACAAACGCCTCCAACGCCGCGCGCAAGCGCGCCACGGCCGCCGCATGTAGCTCCGTCGCCCGATCGATCGCCTGAACTGGTGTAAGCTTCCCCGTCATTTCGGGTAACTAGGTCGCGCGAGCCGGGCAGTCAACGCCAGCCAGGACCGCCGGGTTCCCGTCCGGCAAGCGACGCGTCAGTACGCGACCTGACCTACCCCTTCGGCCCGAACGAACCCACGAGTCGGTCGAACAGTTTCAGCGCCACTTCGGGCTTGCGCGCGATCAGCAGGCCGAGGCTCGAGATCACGGCGATCGACGCGATCGGCTTCTCCGCCACGATCTTCTTTACCACCTCGACCGGCAGTTCCATCAATCCGAGCACCATCGCCACGGGATCGACGTCCGACATAGACTCTTGCGGCTGTGGCTCGGGTTTCCTCTTGGCCGCTCCCACCCAGAGCGCTATTGCCGCAATCGCGAGGATGCCGACGCCCGTCACGGCCAACGCCGCCGGCCAGGCCATCCACATCGCCAGTTGCCAAGCGGCCGCGACCGCTAGCACGGCCACCCCCACGACCGCGAGGATTAGCGCCACAACCGCGGCGATCGCCAGATCCTTTGCGCGGTCGAAGATCCTATCGAACACTTACGTCCCCGGAAGTTCGCCTAGTTGCGGCGCGACAGCGAGGCAATCACATACCCAGCCGCCAGCGCGATGCCGATCGCGGCTAGCGGATGCTCGCGCACCTTATCGGCCACCGCCTCACGATACTCGACCGCCTTCTCGCCCGCGTCGGACGCCAGCGCCCGGCCCTTCTCTCCGGCCACCTTGGCCTGTGCCGCGGCAAATGCGCCGGTGTCCTTGATCAGCGTGGCGAGATCCTCGCGTAGCGCTTTCATGTCGTTTTTCAGCGTGTCGAAATCGGTCTTCCCTGGTGTGCCGTTGCCGGTGCTCGAAGGTGTGGACATCGGGCTCTCCCTGATCAGGATGCTGGCGCTTGGATAGCGCCCCGCGCTTCATATAGGGTTTCAGCCGCTCCAGAATATGGCGGCCCCCGTTTAATCCCTGAAAACCATGCATGAACCACGCCGCGAAGGCTTTTCGCGCGTTGCGCGAGGCGGGATGGTTAAGCGCTGGGAAGCCAGGCTTCCTCTTGCAAGACGCCGCTCCATGGCTCCCCAGGATGCGGCCTCTCAACGGACTCAAGGTGGTTGAAGAGCCCTCTTCCGGAGGAGGCCGAAGGCGGTCTCGAAGGACGAGGGCGAGCTCTGGGACGACAGGTTACAGCAGACCTACTCCGCCGCGACCTGCTTCTTCATTCGGTCGAACTGGCTCCAGACACCGTCAGCGCCGTGCCATTCGCCGCCGGTTGCGCCCTTGGAGTACTCCGTTGCGCGTTGCTCGAAGAAGTTGGCGTGCTCGACCCCGTTGAGGATCTCCGACAGCCACGGGATTGGGTGTTCCTTCACGCCGTAGATCGCCGGCAGCTTCAGCTGCCCCAGGCGCCAGTCGGCAATGTAGCGGATGTACTGCTTGATGTCATCCGCTGTCATGCCCTGCACCGGGCCCATCTTGAAGGCGAGGTCGATGAAGGCGTCCTCCATCTTCACCACTTCGCGGCAGCAATCGATGATGTCATTCTTCACCGCATCGGTGAGCGCCCCTGTCTCAGCCGCCAGCGTATGAAAGACGCGGATCATGCCCTCGCAATGAAGCGACTCATCGCGCACCGACCACGACACGATCTGCCCCATGCCCTTCATCTTGTTGAAGCGCGGGAAGTTCATCAGCATGGCGAACGAGGCAAACAGCTGCAGCCCCTCGGTGAAGGCGCCGAACATCGCCACGGTGCGCAGGATGTCCGCATCCGTCTCGACGCCGAACTTCTGCATAAAATCGTGCTTGTCCCGCATTTCCTTGTACTGCGTGAACGCTGAGAACTCCGTGTCCGGCATCCCGATCGTCTCAAGCAGTAGCGCATAGGCCGCGATGTGGATCGTCTCCATGTTGGAGAACGAGGCCAGCATCATCTTGATCTCGGTGGGGCGGAACACGCGCGCGTACCGCTCCATGTAATTGTCGTTCACCTCGACATCCGACTGGGTGAAAAAGCGGAAGATCTGCGTCAGCAGGCTGCGCTCGGCGTCCGAGAGGTTCGCCGCCCAATCCTTCACGTCCTCGCCGAGCGGAACCTCCTCCGGCATCCAGTGGATCTGCTGTTGCCGCTTCCAGAAGTCATAGGCCCAGGGATAGCGGAATGGCTTATAGGAATGCGACGGCGTCAGCAGCCCCGCGCGCGCCGTCGCGGCTTCGCCGGCGCTTGATTTCCCACCGCTTTTGCCTGCCTCAGCCATCAGAATCTCCAACCTACCCCGCTCGCGGCCGAGCACCATATCTAGGAGCTTCGGACCGCCGCAACCACTATACCTTGATCAGAACGGTTAAATTTCTCTTGACTCATCACCTGCCGGGCGAGTCTTCCACACCCATTTCAACCTGCCAGCCCCAACCCCGCAACATCCACAACGAAATGGTCGCGGGTGAGACGCTCCGCACGCGCAAAGTCAGCGGCAGCAGGGTGCTGCCACTCCCGAGGATATTTCGTCGGACAACCGGTTTCGTGGTCGGAGATCGTCAAACTGTTGGCTGGAACGGCCACGGCCGAACCAGCCGCAGCCTGAGGGATCCACCCGGTCCTCGCGACATTCCGGTCCGGGCGACATTTCTCGTCGCCACGCGATCAGGCGGCTCTTGAGCTCGCGATCACGCCGGCGAAGGTCCACTCCAGAGCGCTCCCCGCGTGGAACGGGACCACCCGCGTATCCGCCGCAGTCATCGTATCCGGCACGGGATTGGACCGCCGCTGGAGCAGGACACGCCCTTCATTCAACGGCAGCCCATAGAACCGCGGACCATTCTCCGAGGCAAAGGCCTCCAGACGATCCAGCGCCGCTTCCTCCTCGAACACTTTCGCGTAGCTTTCGAGGGCAAACGGCGCGTTGAAGATGCCGGCGCAGCCACAGGCGGACTCCTTGTCGCCCACCGGGTGCGGCGCCGAGTCAGTGCCAAGGAAGAATTTCGGGGAGCCTGACGTCGCCGCACGGCGCAGCGCCAGGCGATGAGATTCGCGCTTGGCGACCGGCAGGCAGTAGAAGTGCGGGCGGATTCCCTTGTCGAACATCGCGTTGCGATTGAATTCGAGGTGATGCGGCGTGATCGTTGCGGCGAGATTGGCGCTACTGCCTTCCACGAACGCAACCGCATCGGCGGTTGTGATGTGTTCGAAAACCACCTTGAGCGCAGGAAAGTCCGTCAGCAGCCCCGACAGGATACGGTCAATGAAGACCGCCTCTCGATCGAAGACGTCGATATGTGATTCGGTCACCTCGCCATGCAGCAACAGCGGCATGCCGATGCGCTGCATCGTCTCAAGCACACGATGGATGCGCCGGATGTCGGTGACGCCGTGAGCCGAGTTCGTGGTGGCATGCGCGGGATAGAGCTTTGCCGCCGTGAAGACGCCCGCTGCAAAGCCGCGCTCGATCTCCGCCGGATCGCACGCGTCTGTCAGGTAACATGTCATCAGCGGCGTGAACTCCCTGCCCTCCGTCACCGCCGCGAGGATACGCGACCGGTACGCTTCCGCCGCAGCCACCGTCGTGACCGGCGGAGCAAGATTTGGCATGACAATCGCCCGCGCGAACTGGCGAGCGGTGTAGTTGACGACAGAGGCGAGCATCGGCCCATCTCGCAGGTGCACATGCCAGTCGTCCGGACGCCGGATCACCAGTTCCCTGAGGTCACCGTCCGCGAGCGACTGTTCTTTCTGGCGGGTCATTTCGGACGCCATGATCATGTTCCTCGACCGGCGTGATGCCCCACCAATGGCCTGACACCAAGGCCGGAAGAGACGCGATCTGCCCGTCATCTCACGCTTGCAGTTGGACGCCAGCCGTCGGAATGTCCCCGTCAATCAGGGTCACCGGCCCGGAACGTGGCCGGACACAGACATTACTCGGGAGGATCAACCCCATGCTTCGCCGCACCTATTCCCTAGCCGCGCTCGCGGCAGCGTTGCTTTCGGCCTGTGTCTACGCCCCCGAGGCGGCGGCGCCTGCAAAACCTGACATGGCGGGCATGCCCGCCGGCCACATGGCGATGTCGCCCGAAATGCACGCTCAGCACATGGCGATGATGGGCGAGCATCACGCGAAGAAGCCCGCCGCCCCGCGCAACCTGTCCACCACCGTCTCGCCCGAGGATGCCGGCTTCGATCCCGCCCGCCTCAAGCGGCTCGACGATTACATGGCCGGCGTCGTCGCCTCGGGCCGCGTCGCCGGCATGCAGACCTTGCTTGCCCGCCACGGCCAGATCGTCAGCTACAACACCTGGGGCAAGGCCAATCTCGAAACCGGCGCGCCGCTCACCAAAGACTCGATCTTCCGCATCTACTCGATGACCAAGCCGGTCACCGGCGTCGCGATGATGGTGTTGTTCGAGGAAGGCAAGTGGCGCCTCGACGATCCGGTCACACGCTACGTTCCGGAGTTCAAGAATCTCCGCGTCGTGAAATCGGTCAACAAGGACGGCTCTCTGGTGCTGGAAGACATGCGCCGTCCGCCCACCATGCGCGAGATCATGTCCCACACGGCCGGCTTCGGCTACGGCCTCGCCGAGGAACACCCTGTCGACAAGATGTACCGCCAGAAGGAAGTCCTCTCTGCGCCCAATCTACAGGAGATGATCAACCGCACTGCGCAGATTCCGCTGATGTTCCAGCCGGGCACGAGCTGGTACTATTCCTCCGCCGTCGATATCCAGGGCCACATCATCGAAAAACTCAGCGGCAAGACGCTGGGCCAGTTCATGCAGGAGCGGATATTCGCGCCGCTGAAGATGAACGACACGGCCTTCTACACCGGCCCCGAAAAGGCCAGCCGCCTCTCCGCCGTCTATGTCTTCGACCGCGACCTCCAGAGGATCGTCGAGGCGAGGCAGCTCTTCGGCGTCGACATGCCCGACTACACCAAACCCCCGCGTAACGAGAGCGGCGGCGGCGGCCTCGTCTCTACCACCATGGACTATGCCCGCTTCTCGCAAATGCTCGCCAATGGCGGCGAACTCGACGGTGTGCGCGTCCTTGCCCCTGCCACGGTCGAGCTGATGGGCACCAACGTCATCCCGAAGAACGTCCTCGTCTCGAACAACGGCACCGGCGTCGCCTCCTTCAACGAGGCGGTCGGCTTCGGGCTCGACTTCCAGGTCGCGGTCGATGCGCGCGCCTCCGGTTCGCTGCAGGGCGACGGCTCGATCAGCTGGGGCGGCGCCGCCGGCACCTGGTTCTGGGTCGACCCGACCAATGACCTCATCTTCGTTGGCATGATCCAGCGCATGGGCGGCTCCGGCGGGGACGACCTCGGCACCATGGCCCGCACCCTCACCTACCAGGCGCTGATCCATCCGGAGAAGTAGGGTCCGTCCCGCCATCTGCTGAGAAAGAACGCCGGCCCTATTGGTGCTGTGGCTTGTCCCTTATCCACTGGGACAGTAACCACTTCTCGCCGCTCTGCGGCGGGAGGCCGGCGTGCAGCGTTCGAGGATCCGGCAATGCGTTGGCGCCCACATTGAAGAACATGAGCGCATCGCCGGTGTGCCCCCGGAATTTCAGCGGCACACGCGGAAACTCAGTCTCTCCGCCCTCATAGTCCTCATTGAGATAGACGAGGAAGGTCGCAATGCGCTGGCCGCGCGCGGCGATCTCCGCCCCCATGCCGGCTACCGCAGGGTCGAGATAGTCGACATGGCGGGTAAACTCCTGACCTACCGCATAGTGCAGCACCGACAGGGTTTCGAAGCACGGGATCGGAATGCCGACCGTGTGCGAAATCCGCGCCCGCAACAGCACAAGGACGAGATCGGTCTCGAGCAGCGAAAACTCTGCGGCGGTGTTCGACCTGTCCTGGACGACATGCGCCCCGTCGCGCCTCCGGTCATAGACCTTCGCCGGCGCGAGCCGCGACGCGCTGCCGCTGATCAGCCACTGGCATTCTGCGGGCGTCATGAAGGTGGCGGATGTCGCCACACGCGGGCTCGCGCTGAGCGGTTGCGCCCTCCGTGGCGCAACAAACGCGCGTAAGTCGATGCGTGCGACAAGCTCTGCGGGAGGCAGCTCCAGCCCGCCGCTGAGCAGACGCAATTGAGCCCCTGCGTCTGCCCAGCCCAGCTCCGCCGCACGCGCCAGCAGGATAAGGCTCCGGTCCCAGTCCGGCCTTTCGCGAACCCCGAGCGCAAGAATGTGCGCCTGCAGGGCGACCGCTTCCCCGTTGCCGCTCGCCGCGGCCTGATCAATCAGCGCAAGACCCCGCTCCAGACCGTCTTGCGTACCTCGACCGAGCCAGTCCTTGGCTGCATCAAGATCTTGCGCCCCCTGGGATGTCCGTGTTTGCCCTGACATTTCCGAATTCACGATCCGCTGCAGCAAGTGCGAGCATACACTGTCGAACTCGCGCGCCGATCCCCAGATTCGGCACACTCTCTTTCCAACTCCAACCTCAAAAATCTCAACCACCTGTCAGCCCGAAACTGGCCGATTCCAGGCTAGGCTTCTTGCGCGGAAAATCCCGCCCGATGCTGCACGAATGATTGTCGAACGAATGGGCGCAGACGTAGGCGCCTTCGAGCACGCCCTGGCCCAGCCGCCCTGATGACTCGCTATTGAACAGGACGTTCCCACCCCGCGCGAGCGGACGAAGACCCTGTACGCCGACGTCCTGAAGGCCGCCGGTTCGGTTCGCCTGCTAGCCAAACGCCACGGCGAAACTCCGCCCCCGGAGCCGGGGTTGAGCCGCGTGGGGCGCCACAGTCATGCGCGGTAGCGCGGCGCAGCAGCAACCCTCGCAGTGAGCTGCGAGAACGCGGACGCGTGTGCAAGCACGCCGTCATCCTGAGGCATTGCGGGCGATTTGGCTCGGCAGCGACAAACCCTCGGTGCAATCGTGTCGAAGGAGGAGGGCGTGCTCGTAGTCACGTGCGGCATACTCCAAACGAAAAACGGCCCGGAGCTGACACTCCGGGCCGCTCGAAACCCGAGCTCGCAAACCTACCTGAAGCGTAGCGTGTAGCTGAATGCGGCGAACTGCTCGCGAACTTCCACATCGCTTGTGCCGGCGAGATCGTTGTAACGCAGCTCGCGCTCGACGAGACCAAGTGACAGCTGTGCGCCCTCACCCGTTGTCCAGGCCACGCCGACCTGCAGGTCGCCGACCGTCGCCTGGTCGCGAAGGCTTGCGCCATCCATCGCGCGCTGGTCAGCCACGTTCCAAACTAGAGCCTCGTTTTCGGCCCCGACAAAGAAATACCAGGACGGCGCTCTCACCGACCTGCCCTTGCCGCGCAAATCGCGCTCATCGAGGTTCGTACCGACGCGGAATTCAGCCCCGGTCCGGGCCACATTGTTGCCGGCGCGGTTGCGCTGGATCTGGGCTCGCGGGGTTAACGACATGTCGAGGCCGAGGCCTGTCGACTCGCGCGGCGCAGAGAAGGAGATTTCGCCGCCGAACCGGTCGCCCTGCATGGAGCGCACGGGCATCGGCGTCGCAAGATCAAGCGCCTCGAAGCGCGCTGCCACGAGCGGGCTCGACATATTGGCGGGGCCGAAATCGTTTCCGACGCGCAGCGGCGGTCCGAACGTGGGCGCAGTCGGCGTCTCGAGAATGCGGTCGGCCGGCGTCTCGCTCGACGTGAAGGACTGGCGCCCGTCAACCGGGCCGACTTCCATCACGATCATTTCGGCATCAACCGGCGGCGTCGTGCAGCTGAGGCACGACATCACCACGAAACTGGTCGCTAGACTGGCAATCATTTTAACTGCTCGTCCCAGACTTGATTGAGCCTAAGGCTGCTATCACGTTATTACCAAATCAATAACGTTCCCGGCGGAATTGCGTTCAGGGTCCCGGAGTCGTTTGTGCACTCGCCTTAAAGGTAACCGAGAAAGGCCTGCTGCACAACCAGTGCGAGTCCCGGACCACCGCGGTTTCCGCAAGGTTTCGCTGGCGAAAAGGGATGGGCAGCTTGCGCTGGATGGCCGCTCCTCTCTCTATGTTTGGATAAAATACGCTCTGGCTTGGGGTGCCCCCTTGCCCCTACTGGCAGGCGAGACATTCCTCGTAATCCGTGCGGTCCTGCTTGGCGAACCCGGTCGCCTTCGCCTTGTCCGAGCCGGCAAACCCCGCCCGCTGGATCGACTTCGAGCGGCAATAGTAGAGCGATTTCAGGCCCTTTTCCCACGCCGTCCAGTGCAGCATGTGGAGGTCCCACTTGTCGATGTCGGCTGGCAGAAAGAGGTTCAGCGACTGGCTCTGGCAGATATAGGGCGTCCGGTCAGCCGCCAGCTCGATGATCCAGCGCTGGTCGATCTCGAACGCCGTGCGGAACACCAACTTCTCCTGCTCGGACAGGCAGTCGAGATGCTGCACCGAGCCTTCATGCTCTAGGATCGACGCCCAGATTCCCGGTGTGTTGTTGCCGGACTTTTCCAGCACTGCTTCGAGGAAGGGGTTCTTGACCGAGAAAGAGCCCGATAACGTCTTGTGGGTGTAGATGTTCGCCGGGATCGGTTCGATGCCTGCCGACGTGCCGCCGCAGATGATCGAGATCGACGCCGTCGGCGCGATGGCCAGCTTGTGGCTGAACCTCGCCATCACACCGCAATCCTCGGCGTCCGGGCATGGTCCGCGCTCCTTCGCCAACTTCACAGACGCTGCATCCGCGCCACGGCGCAGGTGCTTGAACATCACATTGTTCCACGCTTTCGCCGTCGCCGACTCCATCGCCACGCCCTGGCTTTGCAGGAACGAGTGGAAGCCCATCAGGCCCAGCCCCACCGACCGCTCGCGCCGCGCCGAATAGACCGCGCGATGCATCTCTGGCGGTGCGCGCTTGATGAAGTCTTCCAGCACGTTGTCGAGGAAGCGGAACACGTCTTCGAGGAAGCTCTCATTGCTCTTCCATTCGAGGAATTTCTCGGCGTTGACCGAGGAGAGGCAGCACACCGCCGTGCGGTCCTCGCCTTTGTGATCAAGCCCCGTGTGCAGCATGATTTCCGAGCAGAGATTCGACTGGCGGACCTTGAATCCCAGCTGCTTCTGGTGAGCTGGCATCGCATTGTTCACGGTGTCGGAGAAGATCAGGTAGGGCTCGCCTGTCGCCATCCTGAGTTCGAGAATCTTCTGCCACAGCTTGCGCGCCGAGATCTCCTTCAGCACCGTCCCGTTTTTCGGCGACTTGAGACCGAACTGCGCGTCCTGGCGCACCGCCTCCATGAACTCGTCGGTGATGTTGATGCCGTGATGCAGGTTCAGTGACTTGCGGTTGAAATCGCCGGCCGCCTTGCGGATCTCCAGGAACTCCTCGATCTCCGGATGGTGGATGTCGAGATAGCACGCCGCCGACCCGCGCCGCAGCGAGCCCTGCGAGATAGCCAGGGTCAGCGAATCCATAACGCGGATGAAGGGGATGATCCCTGACGTCTGCCCGTTCTGGCCAACCCTCTCCCCGATCGAGCGGACTTCGCCCCAGTAGGTGCCGATGCCGCCGCCGTTGGAGGCCAGCCAGACATTCTCGTTCCAGGTCTCGACAATACCGTCGAGCGAGTCGGAGACGCCATTCAGGAAGCAGGAGATCGGCAGGCCGCGGTCCGCCCCGCCATTCGACAGAACTGGAGTGGCGGGCATGAACCAGAGCTTTGAAATGTAGTCATAAATCCGTTGCGCGTGTCCGGCATCATCCGAATAAGCAGTTGCAACCCGGGCAAACATGTCCTGGTACGACTCGCCCGGCAGGACGTAGCGGTCATCCAGCGTCTTCTTGCCGAAATCGGTCAGCAGGGCGTCGCGGGTCGGGTCGATCTTGACCCCCTCGACCACGCGAAGACCCGTGGCCGCTTTGGGCTTGCCCCGGCGGGTAGCGGCTTTTTCTTCGGTGAGAACGGCTTCTGCGGACATCGACATCTCTCGTTAGAGGCCAAAATTCGTAAATCCCGGCCAGAACCGGCGAAACCCAATTGGTTGGTGCCCCGCGCCAGCCCCGACGCTAGATATAGTGTCGCCACAACCCTAATGGACCGTCAACGGGCTGGCCCCGGGATTCTTTTCGCTTATCCACGGACAAGAAATTAGGGGATTTAACCCCCGTTAACCATTGCGCCTGCAAACGCCGCTTCTGTCGAGTCGAGGCCAGCCTGTCGGGGATGACCGTGCCGCTTGCAAACCTCTTCAAGACGCGGTCGTTTCCCGATCCCGTGCTGGGTCCGCTCGTTCGGACACGAGGGCAATGGCGCGGCGCGGTGGCACTTGGACACGCCCAACCGATCCCACTTGCAGTGCTCGGCTCTGGAAGCCAACCCGACCCTGCCGCCCTGGCCACCGCTCGCCAACTGTCGACCTCGATTGAAGCCTGGCGCCCGACGATCGCCCAGGCCCTCCATGAGCATTTGGTCCCCTACCGCGATGCCCTCGCCGACGAACCACCCTCGGCGCGCCGAACGGCGCTTCTTGCAATCGAGCGACCGGAACAGGTGTGGGCTCATGTCTCCCTGCAAGCGGTGGCGATCATCAGGCTTGGCGGCCAAGTCACGGCCGAGTTGGCCTATGCCGTCGCCTGGGACGACGATCACATCGTCGGCGCTCGTTTCCAATCCAACCGCTTCCTCGAGCTGTGCGGCAGCATTGCGCCAGCCTGATCGCATTGGCAGCTGACGTTTCCAGCGCGCACATCATCGGCAAAAACTGCCGCATGACATTCGCCACGAGCGCGACGCGCTTATAGCCCTGAACGCAACAAGGCGTGCATCTCTCTGATTCAGCAACGCGAAATCATCGTTAGCGACTCGTACACCTGCACGCGCGAAATTCATCGACATGGAACAGCGTGATTATACCTGGTCATCGATCTTCGCGTGGGGGCTGACGCTCTCCGGCGCCACGCTCGCGACGGGCGGCGTGATCGGCATGTTCTGGCCGCAGCTCGATATCTCGTGGCTGTGTGTGGCTGCGTTCGCCGCGATGATGGCGTTCGGCATTGGCCTCGTGAACTGCGCGGCCTCCGGCGCCATGCACGCGATCAAGCACCGCAAGACCGATGGCGGCAAGGTTGATTACGCGGTGCTACTGCCCGCCCTACTCTGCTGCCTCGGCTTTGCCTTCGCGACCAACATCGGCGTCCACATGGGCTGGGAGATCGTCAAGGCCAACGCCCCCGCCGGCGCGCACCTGCCGCCTGCTGCAACGGTCGACATTGTCTTCTACATCTTCGCCTTCGCGAAGCCGGCCATGGCGTGGATCGTCGAGGGCCGCAAGGCGATGGACGCAGAAGCCTACGCTATGCGCCAGGCGCAGCGCCGCAAGGAAGCCGCCGACATGACCGCCGCCGAAGCCGCGCTCGAAACCGCACGCGCCGGTCTTGCGCAAGCGGCCGCAGCCATGGCCGAAGCCGCCGCAACCCCTTCAGATGCCGCCTCCGAAAGCACAGATGCGCCCGCGCCGAAGCCTCGCACGCCGCGTCGTCCGAAGACCGAGGAAGAACTCCGGGAAGCTGCCCGCCGCGCCGTCGCCCGCCGTGCCGCCGCTTTCCGCGATCAGCGCATGGGCGCCCATATCCAGGCCGTCGACCTGCCGAAGCCCGAGCCGCAGCTGACGCCGTTGCAGATCGCGCAGGCCGCCGACCGGCTTATCAAGCAGGGCGAAAAGCCCACCCTGCCACGCGCCGCCGAACTCCTCGGCGTGTCCAGCGAGCACGTCGAGAAAGTCTGGCCCAAAGGCGTCCCGCTCGATGGCACCGGTGAACTGCGAGTGGTGGCCTAAGTCCATTCAGTCCTGCACGGCGGGCGTGCTAGATGACTGCGCCACACGCCGATGATGCGATTGGAGCACTCGCTTGCGGGAGTTCACGTTGGTTCATTGCCATTCTAAAAAGAGCCTGCTTGGACAAGCGGCATTCGTTGTGTCAACGCTGATACTGGCAGCCTGCTCGACAACGGCGCCGGTGGCAAGGCAGATATCGGTTGCAGAGGCGATCGCCGATCCACGCCGGCCTCCCGAAGATGTGGCGCTCGACTCGCAGCGTCAGGGCGCGGCGATCCTAGAACTCGCCGAAATCCAGCCTGGTTGGAGGGTCGCAGACATCATGCAGGGCGCCGGCTATTTCACGCGCCTCTTCATTGCGAAGGTAGGTTCAACCGGGAAAGTCTATGCGTGGAGTCCCGATGAGTTCATGCAAGCAAAACCTGCCCTTTACGGCGACTCGCTGGACATCCTCGAGAAAACATACCCGAACGAAATCGTCACGATGCGCTCGGCCTTCAATGACCTCGCCTTCCCTGAGCCGCTCGACATGATCTTCACGTCGCAGAACTACCACGATCTCTACCTGAAGCGGTTCCCTTCAGATCTTGCCGCGCGCATGAACCGGAAAGTCTATGACGCGCTCAAGCCGGGCGGCATCTATGTCGTTGTCGATCACGTGGCGAACCCGGAAACCGCTGACGCCCCGAACACGGTCCATCGCATGGATCCGGTGGTGATCCGCAGAGATATCGAGGCTGCGGGCTTCAGGTTCGAGAGCGAAAGCGCCGCGCTGCGCAAGCCCGCTGACGACCACACGCTCATGGTCATGAACGCCGCTATCCGCGGAAGGACGGACCAGATTATCTACCGTTTCAGGAAGCCCGGATGACGCCTCACCGCACTCGCCGGGTTCATCGGCGGGCGCTGCGCTATCGCGCAAACTTTTTGAACGTCGGCCGTTTCGGCTCTACCGCGTCCGCGCCGAGTCTGCGCTTCTTGTCGGCGAGGTAGTCCTCGAAATTACCTTCGAACCATTCGACATGACTGTCGCCCTCGAACGCCAGGATATGCGTTGCGATCCGGTCGAGGAACCAGCGGTCGTGGCTGATGATCACGGCGCAGCCTGGGAAGTCTTCCAGCGCCGCTTCCAGCGCCTGCAACGTCTCGACGTCGAGGTCGTTGGTCGGTTCGTCGAGCAGCAGGACGTTGG
>Ga0172376_10000124_pt1 | contig 91051 bp, 72 predicted proteins | sample Lak35m_FD_121114 | JGI IMG/M metagenome (GOLD analysis project Ga0172376, IMG submission 121114) | Freshwater microbial communities from Kabuno Bay, South-Kivu, Congo - kab_092012_35m | ecosystem: Environmental > Aquatic > Freshwater > Lake | place: Democratic Republic of the Congo: South-Kivu... | reverse complement strand
CGGTCGGATCGCCAAGGCTCCTTTTTGGCCGTTCGGCTCGTGGGCCGATCCTCCAATCGCGATGCGATCGGTTCGGTCGTTACGCTTGAAGCCGGCGATAGGTCTTGGATACGTCAACGCTTTGCCGGTGGATCCTACGCTTCGACCAGCGATTCAGCAATTCACTTTGGGATTCCCAAGCACAGCAGCGCTTTATTGAAAATCGATTGGCCAAGCGGGCAAACGACCCAGATTCCAATCGACAATCTCGATAGGGAGATTTTGGTGGTCGAACCAGCCCTGGGCAACCAAACGTCTTCATCCTTTTTTCATGACTTTCAGGTTCATCGCTAAGGCCCCGAGGGTATCATGACGGGCCGGTCGGCAAGCGGGTAAAGAACCTGAACACTCCGGCGACTAATTCAACAGACATTTTCAAAGACATTGAACTTTTCGGCAAAGGGCTATCTATGGTTCATTCATCGACCGAGCACGTCTTGCGATTGTTTAACCTGCGAGGCCAAGGTCGCTATGGGAGCGAACAAGTCTCCCAGTTGCAACATGCGCTTCAGTGCGCGGTGCTTGCCAAACGCCAAGGAGCCAGCGGTGCGATGATCGCCGCCGCCTTGCTTCATGATCTCGGGCACATCATCGATGAGCAGGCCATGCCAGAGTCTGACGAGCAAAACCTCGATGATGCTCATGAACAAAGAGCCTACCAATGGATCAAAGCCAACTTTGGTAAGCCTGTAGCAGATCCAGTCCGCTTGCACGTGGCTGCCAAACGCTACTTGTGCACGGTGGAACCGGAGTATTTAGCCAAATTATCCCCTGCGTCGCTCAAGAGTTTTCATGACCAAGGCGGACTGATGAGCCAGGCGCAGATCGATGATTTTCGCGATGAACCGTTTGCCTTTGAAGCCGTCGAATTGCGAAGGTGGGATGATTTGGCCAAAGATCCCCAGATGCAAACCCCATCGATCGAAGATTTTGCTCCCCTGCTGGATCGTCTGGTCCAGGACCATCGATCGGACAGATCGGAAAAACCGGAATAGTTTGACTCAAGGGAACCTCCGGAAATACCGATACCACTGGAGAAGTGCCCCTGATCGGGCACCGAAGATCGTCCCCGCCGGAGGATCGACAGTCTAATCGACAGTCCCACGATGGAAAAAAGCACGATGAAAGCCGCCAAAACTCCAACCAAATCATCAGTCCAACTAGGTTGGATCGCCCTGGTCGCCCTTTGTGGGCTGGGTTTCAGCACAGGTTGCCAAGTCCATGTGGCGGGCCAAACGCTTCCCAGCGGCTATTACCTGATGGACGATATCCAGTACTTCCCAGCAGGTTCTGAGAACAAGCTTGCCAATGAGACTGCAGCCTTGAAGGCCGACCGAGAAGCGGCCCGCGCACGCCGTTAGAGTTTCCACGGCCTGGGATTGACTGCGGTGCAAACCTTCTGATCGGAGGCTTCGGTTTTTCGAAACCGAAGCTCGACGCGGCATCCTAGTTGCTTTTCGCTGGACATCGCGATTCTCCCTTGGCTCTCGCTGACGAGCCTTCGAACCACCGCCAAAGAGACGCCCAAACCGCGTCCGGCTTCGCGTCCGCTGTAGAAAAGATCGAACGCCCTTCGCAGAGCGTCGTGGCTGAGTCCCGGTCCTGTGTCTTCGATTTGAATTCTGATGGTCGATCCTAGTTCATCGACCGACCATCGGATCGAGTCGTTCTCTCGGCATGCATCGATGGCGTTTTGAGCGATGAGTCGGAGGGCTTCCAATAAACCGCGCCGGTCGACTTGGGCCCAGGTCTGTTTCGGTCCCTCCTTCCAAACGCATACGACATTTTTGACTTGGGCGACGAGCGAGGCTTTTTCAAAAGCCTCGCGGGTCGTGGAAACCAATTCGACTTGGGACAATTCTGCTTGCCTAGGTTGGACCGCTCGCATCAACTCAGCGAGCATCTCATGAGCTCTCATGGCTTGGTCGACGATCGTCGCTAGAGACTTGCGATCGTAAGGATCCGTCGACTTGGATAGCAGTTGCTGGGCTCTTGCAACGATATTGCCTAGGGGATTGTTGATTTCATGGGTCAAACCATAAGCCAATTCGTAAACTTGGCGACGCGAGGCAGATTCGATGGCTTCGTGCACCGAAGTGCTCGTGCTCAGGAGTGAGACGGCTCGTTGGATTGACTTTTTAAGAGAGGATTTGCACAAGTGGTTTAACCGGGTTTGACCGAGTTGTGCATCGAGCCAAAGCAACCAGTTCAGGAGCCCTTCCTGGCCGTCGGCACACGAAGATGCCTGCGTTTGTGAATCATAGAGTTCAGGGATTCGAGTCCGGGTCAGATGGATCAAATCCAAGAGAGACTGCTGCTGGGAAGGAAGGTTCGCGCCAAGAGATAAAACCCTGTTCCACTGGTCGATGGCACATGCGAGTATCGAGTTCGAAAGTTCAGCGATGCGATGGTCAGACATCAAAACCCAGCACAACCAGTCGAGGAAGCCCACCGGGGTGGGTCAGTTGGAAAAAAACCGTTGGTAAAAACTGCAAAGTCGATGCAATCGATCGGAAGCACTAGTATAGTTGGGAGCTAGATTCTGCAATCTGGTTTGGCACAGGGCCAGAGGAATTCGGGTTGCAGTGGCGGATTCACAAAGCACAAAACAGCTCTTTTTGATTGTTTTTGCGTCGACTTGGCCCGTCGTAAGTTGCGATAGAATATTGACTTTGGGTCCTTCGATAGGTTTAATGGCTCATGGCGGTGAGCAGCCTCCATCGTCCACACACAACCCCCGTCCATGTGCTTAGCATCCCCCACTTGGGGTTGCCTAAGCGGTTTTGGGCAAAAACGCTCGATGTACTGAATCCTTTGACACGCTTTTCATTCGTGCTTTAAAGAGGCATATCCATGGCCAAGCGAACTTCATCCCTGGGAATGACTCTGATCGAAGTTCTGATCGCCACGGCGATGACGATGCTGATCATGCTGGCGCTGGCTCAAGGGTTCAAGACAACCAGTCAGAGCATTTCTTCCGGGAGAGCCCGTCTGACTGGCAGCGACCAGCTACGTTCGATTTCTACGTTGCTACGATCGGATCTCCAGGGCTTAACCGTCTCGACACAGGTTCATCCCCAGAGCGTCAAATCGCCGACAGGCTATTTCATGGCCTACGATGGCCCTTTGACCGACTCGACCGCGATGCTCTTCAATTATGTTCCTACTGGCGTGGAGATCGAAGACAAACTCAGCGCCAGTCGCTGGTCGGATATCGATGACTTAGTCATGTTTACCGCGAAAGCCGCCGACGGTCAGTGGTTTTACGGAAGAGTCCCTTTGGCATTGATGAAAATCCATTCAGGAGCCACTTCGGTAACCTTCCAAGATTGGCTAACGGATGTGACGATCGCATCGGAGTACGCCGAGATCGTCTGGTTCATGCGCCCTTTGAACGAGGTCGGTATGCTCAATAATCCCGATCCTCAGAATTCCGGCGGAAATTATTCCTACAGTCCATCTTCGACTCCCGTCAATGATGTGATCCCCGTGGTGGATTTAAACGGGGATAACATCCCAGACCCAGACGGTATGCCCGATCGAGTTGCACTTTGTCGACGCGTGCTGTTGATCAGACCTGATTTGGACATTGCGTTGACGAAAGTTTCGGGTTTGGCCAACGATCCTCAATTGACTGCTGCTCCGATGCTGGTGGATTCCAACCAGCCTGATTCGTTCCGATACCAAATGCGGTTTGCTTACCAACGCACCGATTTATCCGTGCGTAAGCAATGGGACGCCAGCAATAGTCGGTTTGTTCTGAAGACCAATTCCCTGGGCGATTTGCAGCGTCCGGAGAATCGATTCGCACACTTTTGCTTACCTGCAGGTGGATCGAGCGCTTCGTTGCCGATATTGGCGCTGACCAACGAAGCGAACTCCAACGGGAATTATCGAACCATGACAGACTTGGCTATGTCGGGAGTAAATCCCACCAATGATCGTGGGTTCCTCCCGGCAGCCTTTTGCCGAACCAACTTGGTCGCTACCGGCAATAGCACTTACCAACCTCAGTTCACCCAAGAGGAGATCGTCGCCTCGAACATTGTGGGATTTGATATTCGAGGTTACGACAGCTCGGCGTTGCAAGTCTACACACCCGGCGTCGATGGTGGTTGGGGAACCCTCGGGCAGGACGAAAACAATTCCAATGGGGCCGACGATGTGGCCGAAGCGGCTTGGCCTGGTTCTGACGATCTGATCGTTGGCCCCAGCGATCCTGGCTACGCAGCGGTGCTAAGTGGCACAACGATCGTGCCGGCCAATTCAGGGGCCTTTGTTGATCTTTCATGGGGATTTCGAGTCGTCAATCAACTCAAGAATGCCACGCAGAGCACTTACGGTTTAGTTCCCAACAACACATCGATTTGGGGCAGTGCTCTTTCGGGCTATGAACCGATTTCTGGTGGGATCATCGATTCGATGATCCGTTCGGGCAAGTTCTCGACATCCTTTTCGATCCACCAACCGACCTTCGACACCTTCAGCGACTACTACGAATCCGACGGGAATTTACAAGCCTCGGGCGTTTCTGAAAATGGCATGGTGGCTTATGGTGCCACGCCCGTTCAGAGCACTTCGCCTGATCGGGGGATAGATGGGATCGATAACAACAACAACGGTGTGATCGATGAGGAGTCCGAAAGAGATACCAGTCCGCCCTACCGGTATGCGATGCCCGCCGTTCAGATCAAGCTTCGGATCCAAGATCAAACCGCCGGGACGCTACAAGAGTTGTCGATGGTCCATAGCCTTCAAGGAAACTAGGGCAGGATGTCAGATTTTCTACGCCTCGCGGGTCAGCGAGTGGTCGTCTTTGGTGTGGCCAACAAAAAGAGTGTTGCCGCACATATCGCCAAATCGTTGATAGAGGTTGGAGCCGAAGTCGTATTGGTGGTCCGATCTCAGAAACGCCAGCAGGAGGTATCCAAGTTATTTCCAACGCAGAGGATTTTGGTCTGTGATGTCGAGCATCAGGACCAGATCGATGCGATGGCCAATCAGTTGCAAGCCGACGAGGTAGCTATCGCAGGAGTGTGCCATTCGATCGCATTTGCAGACTACAGCGATGGAATCAAGCCGTTCCACGAGACAACTCGTAAGCAGTTTTTACAGGCTGTAGACATCTCATGTTTTTCGTTGATCGCCATCAGCAATGCGTTACGTCCGATACTCTTGCCAACAGCATCGGTGGTGACCATTAGCATTTCGACGACCAAGATGGCCAGCGAGAGCTATGGATTTATGGCACCGGTTAAGGCGGCTCTGGATTCCTCGTTGGCGTTTTTATCGAAATCCTTCAGCCGATTTTCCCAAGTCCGTTTCAATGGAGTTGGGGCTGGGTTGCTTAAGACCAGTGCATCGGCGGGGATCCCTGGGTATGTGGATGCTTACTTGTTCGCCGAGCGTGCGATACCGCGCAAGTCCGGATTGACGACGCAAGAGGTCGCCGATACAGCGGTGTTTTTGCTCAGTCCTAGGTCTTCTGGGATCAACGCCCAGACGTTGATCGTCGATGCCGGGATGGCGATCAATTACTTTGATAGTGAAATCATCTCTGGGCAATAGTCGGTACACCACTCCCAAACATTTCCGTGCATGTCATAGAGTCCCCAAGCGTTTGGTTCCACGAGTCCAACGGTATGGGTTCGTTGCCAACGGTTGCGTCTAAACCAACCGTACACGGACTCACCATTGGCTGCGTTCAAGAACTTTCGAACCTACTTGGGGACAAATAGCTGGATTCAATTGAAAGCGATTCAAAGATTGGAAACACAGAGACACAAAGGACACAGAGAGAAGGCACAGAGGGAAAGGGACAGGATCTCACGGCTCTGTGCTCTCTGTGACTTTGTGTTTCAAAAAAGATTTATGCGAAGATATCCCGATCGAGCATGCGGTACTGGATCGCTTCTTCGATGTGATGCGGTTCGATCTGCACAGAGGACTCCAAGTCGGCGATGGTTCGAGCCACTCGGATGACTTTGTCGTGTGCGCGGGCCGAGAGTCCAAGTTCCGAGACGGCGGTTTTCATTCGCTGGGTTTGGATTTTCCCAAGCGGGCAATTCGTACGAAGTTCCCTGCTGGTCATCTGAGCGTTGGTGAGGGTTCTGGAGGACAAGAATCGTTGGTTTTGCAGACTGCGAGCTTGGGTGACTTGATCACGCATCATTTGACTACTGGTGCCTGCAGAGCCGTGTGCGAGTTCTTCGAAAGGTACCGCGGGGACTTCGATGTGGATATCCACTCGGTCCAAAAGCGGGCCTGAGATACGGCTCATATAGCGTTCGATTTGGGTGGGGTTGCAGTTGCATGAGCGACGCGGGTCGGTGCGGTATCCGCAAGGACAAGGGTTCAGAGCCGCAACGAGCATGAAGTTGGCCGGAAATGTCGTGCTGCGCATCGCTCGAGATATCGTCACGACACGGTCTTCGAGAGGCTGACGCATGACTTCAAGCGTCTTGCGATTGAACTCGGGAAGTTCGTCTAAAAATAGCACCCCGTTGTTGGCCATGGAGACTTCGCCCGGCGAAGGCGGGCTACCTCCGCCAACAAGGCCAGCATCGCTGATGGTATGGTGTGGGGAGCGAAAGGGGCGCTGGACCATCAGAGGCTGTCCGACTTGAAGTCTCCCAAGCGCCGAGTAGATTCGGGTCGTCTCGATCGACTCGCCAGGAGAGAGTGTCGGCAGGATCGAAGAGAGTCGCTTTGCCAACATGGTCTTGCCAGAACCAGGAGGACCGATCATCAGCAGGTTGTGGTTTCCGGCAGCGGCGATCGTCAGCGCACGCTTGGCCATCTCCTGTCCCCGAACGTCGGCAAAGTCCAATTCGTATTGAGAGAAGTTTTCGTAGATCTCTTGAAGGCGGCTTGGTACAGGATCGATTTCAAGGCTGCCGGCCATGAATGCGGCCGCTTCGCATAGATTGGCCACAGGGATCACTTCGATATCCTCGACGACGGCAGCTTCGCGAGCGTTGGACGAAGGGACCAGTAGGCCTTTGATCCCCTCTTGTTTTGCAGCAGCGATGGCCATCGACAAAGCACCTTTGACACCCCGAGTATGGCCTTCGAGCGAAAGTTCGCCAACGACGGCATAGTTATTGAGTCGATCGGATTGGATTTGACTGCTTCCGACCAAGAGTCCCAAGGAGATGGGTAAATCGAAACTCGCGGCTTGTTTGGGGAGTTCCGCCGGGGCCAGATTGATGACGATTCGATCGTGGGGACGAAGGAATCCTGCATTGACCAGCGCGCGTTCGACGCGATGGGTGCTTTCCCGTACGGCTTGTTCGGGCAGTCCGACCAGGACCGTTTTGGGGAGAGCTGATGGCGAGAGATCGACTTCGACATCCACCGGGACCGCATCGATACCCACAAGGCTGTATGTTTTGAGTTTGGCAAGCACGACAAATGGGCCTTTCGAAAAAGGGATACAGGATCGATCGCCAAGTGCGCTGGTCACCGAATATCAACGATCGGACTGCACCAGCAGCAATTCAGCAGCCCATCGATTTGGGGCTGCGAATCGAATGTATCGACCCTTAGGTTTTTGTCGCGATTTTGGTCAAGAAAATATTTCGGAGGGATATTTCGGAGGAGTTCAGACCAATGCGGTTGGATGATCAGCCCTCGGGATCATCAAGTAGCCACTGAAGTCGCTCAGCTAACTGCGCAGGAAAATGAGACGGCCAACTCCCATCGATCAATCCGATTTGGATCATGTCCCGCAAATGAGTCCGGTCTTTGTCTCGATAGCTGTTGAGTTTCATCTCGACCAAGGCTTCGAGTTCGACGATCCGTTTCTGATTGATCTCCGTGGTGCGATTTACGCTAGGTGTTGGGCTGACATACTCCGGGCGAACTTTCCGATCCGCTAGTAGAATGTGCAATCCTTGGCTTGGTTTGCCCTCTGGGCCATCCAAGAATACGACGGTCCCCATCACTTCATGGCGCAGGAATCCAACAGCTTGCAGAGCCTCGGTGGCTCGTGGTAGATCCTCTTCTGCTAGCAGCAAGTCGACATCCCGTGTATTGCGAACCGCACCATCATCGATCGTTGCCACCCAAGCGGCGACGGCATTTCCACCGACGACCGCATAGGGAACCTGAGCTTGGTTCAGGGCCTGACAGGCACGGTTGAGTCGTTCCTGCACGAGTTCCACGGCGCGAAACATCCTTTCGAAAACATCGAGACCTTTTTCACGGACCATGTTGGCGAGGCTTTTGGAATCCATGTCCTACACTATACCAAGGGCTGATTTCTCCGAAATCAGTGTTGAACACTTTGAACCATGCTCCCAGTACGATAGTCATCGCATACAAAGCAATCGTAGGCATTATTAGCCACAATCTGTTCGATTTCGGGATAGTGAGCAATCAGCGCGTTTTGGAAGAGTTCGAAACACGGTCCGGTATGGCCTATGCCACGTTAGCCCTGCATCCGTCTAAATTTTGCGAGGGTGTGGAAGTCTTCAATCCGCCAATTTTGGAAATTCTTTGCCGTTTTTGACAACCAAACGTTTTTTCGGCAGTCTTAGGTTATAGGTCCTAGAGGTAGCTAGCAAACAGATTGCTGCCAACCCAAGGATTGGCACTGGATTTGCATGCTAATCTAGGAGGCGATTTGGTTCAGGTGCCAAATCGGACAGGATTGTGCAGGATCACTTATCAAGGAGACGGTTAGCCATGAATCGACTACCAAGCGATCAAGTGCCCGAGGGCAAAGGTCAAGGATTGGGTGACTCTGGAAAAATCCTTTTGACCGGTTCGGTCTTGGTCTCGAGCCCTTGGGTCCAGGACCCAAACTTTGCCAACGGCGTTTGCCTAATCGTTGAGCATACCGACCAAGGTGCTGTGGGGGTGTTTTTGAATCGTCCGATGGTGATGGACCCAAAGCCACTATTAAATTTTTTGTTTGAAGGTGAGGTTGTCGGTGCTGCTGCCGCCGGGATGTCTCACTTTAATTTTGGAGGGCCCAACAACGGTCCGATCTTGGCCATCCACAACGAGTCGACTTTGGCCGAAGGTGGCAACGACCATGGGGTCTATTTGTCTGCGCAGGTAGAGACGTTGCGTCTGTTGGCCCAAAGTTCTCCGGAGCACCTCCGATGGTTTATCGGCCATGCTACTTGGGGTAAATCTCAGCTTGAGCGAGAGATCGTTGCTGAGAATTGGATGCTTTTGCCAGCCGTCCCGCAAATTGTTTTTGAGCAAGAGCCTACGATGTGGAAACGAGCCTTGGAATTCTACGGAGACTCGGTCTTGTCAAGTTTCCCTGGGGTGGGAAAAGTCCTGGCTCAAGAGTGCTACAACTAAGCTTGCTGGGTCCCTGAGGGGCTGGTTTGAGTGAATTCCTGAGGGAACTTCTTTTAGGAATTGGGACCTGTAGGGGTTTTTTGTTCCGTTCGACGGTCTGTTTTGGCCGAATAACATTCTGAAAGTGGGATTTTTTCTGCCGAAGGAACTTTACCGGTTTTAACACCTCTAAAGTCCTGAGGCATTGGATTTTGGTTCCTGAAATCGCTGGCTGGTCGCAAAACTCTGACTCCGGATAGGTACCGATCGTACGAATCGGGCCGAAAATAGGGGTGATAGCGAATAGTTGGTTGAAATTGGGGGGCCCCCCAACTACTTTCAAAGTCCGCGTGGGAGTTGGCTGAACGTTGAGTCAAGCCTCCCTTGAGCACTTCACTTTATTGCACATGGTGGAAGTTTCGATGAGCGCTTCGCAAAATCGCAGAGTCAAAGAACGTCAGTCTAGCAAATCATCCAAGAAGAGTTTTTTAAGCCGCATGCTGCGGCTCGAGTCGCTTGAGCGCCGTGAATTGATGGCCTCGGACTTCGCTCCATTCCACAACTATCTTGCTTCCACCGACGTTGACGGGGACTTTAAAATATCCCCGCTTGATGCGTTGATGGTGATCAACCAGTTGAATACCACCGGTGCTGGGTCTTTGGCCAGTCGTTCGGCACCTCAGACTCGAACCGGCTTGGTCGATGCCGATGCGGATAACAATTTGTCCCCGTTGGATGCACTGCTGGTGATCAATTCGATCAACCGTGGCGAGGGGATTGGTGAGTTAGCGGAAATCAAATACGAGTTCTACGCACTCAACGACGACGGTACCCTTGGGGCAAACCTCGATCCAAATCCCAACGACTTTGTCTACGAAGCCAACGTCAGTACTGGCCAGAAGTTCGTTGTGCGAACTTTGATGGCTGACTTACGTGGGAACCCATCTGGTGTATTTAGTGCCTACCATGATTTGAACTACACCAATCGCGACGGGACATCGGCTGAGAAGATGCAGTTGCAGTGGTCCGAATACAATTCGCTGAAGCTTCGACAGAGCGATCCCAACGGAACTATCGGAGGCAGTTTCCGCCTTGCTTATGGGTCTGAAATCACGACCCTCATTCCGATTGCAACCACTTCGCCTCGACCAGGTGTGGTGATCCCCAGCAAACCGCTGACTGCGGACAATATTCGTGCTGCATTGGAAGCACTGCCCGGTATTGGTGCTGGAAATGTCGTGGTCAATGTCAACGAAATCGATCCGGATCCAGGATTCAATTTTGACATTTTCTTCCGCAATGCCAAAGCCCGTGTTGACATGCCCAATGCGTCGATCGCTGAAAACAATTTGACGGCCACCTTGGGAGTGATCAACCCAACGATCACTTTCCAGGACAGCCCATCGCCGACCCAAACCGTGGTGGCCCGGGCTGCGATGAATTACAAGCCGATCACATCGCAGTTCCCGCTTTACGTCAATGGACCTAACGGCGTTCTGGACGAATCGGGATCCGCAACCGGCAAGCGAACGGTCAAGAACTTAGGTAGCTTCTCGAATTCCAGTGCTCCGATTCCAAGTGCCTCGGCTTCGAACTTCTTTGGAATCGTTGACACGGCCTTCAAAGCAGGTGCTTCTGGAACCATCGATCTTGCTGCATCGATCTCTCAGTTGCCTCCTCCAGGAAGTGGGTCAGGGGAGAATCTAGGTATTGCTCTTTACAACGCCCAAGGCGTTTATTTGACTGCCAGCCAAGTGATCCTGCCTACGGCGGTGATCAACATCCAAGATCGTTTAACGGCGGTCAACGATGTGTTTACCATCAATGAAGATGCACCGGTTAATTCCTACAACGTTGTGGCAAACGACGTGGATCGATTCGGTAGTTCCAGGGGGATCATTTCGGTCACGCAACCTGCCGAAGGCGGAACGGTTTCCTTCGAGGGTACCGGTACAGCTCAAACGATTCGCTTCACGCCCGCTGCCAATTACAACGGACCGGTGACGTTCACGTACACCATTCGCAACAACCTCAACGACGTTGCGACCGGTACTGTGACGATGAATATCAATGCCGTCAACGATGCACCGATCGTGGTCAACACAGCCTTTACGGTCACCGAAGACCCCGCGTCGCCACTGTTGATCAATCCCACGGATGTGTTCTCTCCGGGACCTGCCAATGAGTCGTCCCAGTTGATCACACTTTCGATCGTAACACCACCGCCGGCAGCCCAAGGCACCGCGGTGATCAATGCATCGGGGGTTCTTGAATTCACTCCAGCAGCGAATTTCAATGGTACGGTCAACATGGTGGTTCGAGGAACCGACAACGGTTCTCCTGCTCTCTCGACCAACGCAACCCTGACAATCACGGTAACGCCAGTCAATGACGCTCCTGTGATCGTTCAAACAAACTACAGCATTGCCGAAGACTCCGCCACTCCGCTGGTGGTTCTTCCAACCCAAATATTCGCACCTGGTCCTGCAGGTGAATCTGGACAAACCGTTTCCCTCTCGTTGATCACCACGCCGACGGCTTCCCAAGGCGTTGCGACGATCCTTGCAAACGGGTCGCTTCAATTCACCCCAGCATTGAACTTCTTCGGTCCAGTGAGTTTCATCGTCCGCGGTACCGACAATGGCACTCCGCCCCTGTCGACCGATGCGACTTTGACCATCGACGTCACTCCGGTCAACGATGGGCCGATTGCCGTAGATGATACGGGCGCAACGGCTAGGTTCAATGTCATCGGTTTGACCGGGACACCAAGTCCTTTGGACGTGATGCGGAACGACAGTCCAGGGCCCAACGAGTCCAGTGTCGACACGATCAGGATCCGTTCGGTGACAGCTACAACCCTCGGTGGAACCGTATCGCTCAACGCCGATCGCACCCGAGTGATCTACACACCACCGGCCGGCGCTGTCAACACCACCGACTTTTTTAACTACACGATCGAAGACAGTTTTGGTTTGACCAGTTCGGCTCGAACCGAAGTCTTCATCCTGCCTCCGACGTTCCCCTTTGCCGTCGATGATCAGTTCTCGACCACCGAGAAAACGGTCGATACCAGCTACCCAATCAACGTGACGGCCAACGATTTTGTCAACGAAGGCTTCGTCAGCCAGTTGCTTTCGATCGTTCAGCAACCACAGACCGGTCAAGGAACCGCAACGGTTGTAGGAACCGATACCCCTAACGATCCGAGCGACGATCGTGTGGTGTATACCGCTCCAGCACACGTTAACGGCGGGCCCATTCTGGTTGTCTACCAAATGACCGACTCGAAGCCAGGTAGCGTTCCTGTCAACGCCACGCTGACGATCCAAATTTCCGAAGTCAACGATCCACCTGAGCCGTTCGGTAAGAACGCTTCGGTCAACGAAGACAACACGCTGGATCTTGATGCTCAAGCATTCACGACCGACATCAGCCGAGGTCCTTTCGAGGATAACCAAACGCTGACCATTACCAGTGTCCAATTGCTGACCGCTGGCGCTGGGACGGTCTCGTTGGTCAACGGCAACATTCGATTTGTGCCCTCGGCAAACTTCAATGGAGTCGCCGAAGTCCTCTACACGGTCCGCGATAACGGGACTACCGCCGGGGTTGCGGATCCAAAGTCCGCCAGTGCAACTCTGACGATTTCGGTCTCGGCGGTCAATGACGCGCCGATCACCGTTGCCAAGACACTGCCTGCTCCACCAACGGTCTATCTCGAAGGCAACCAAGCGACGATCCCGGTTGCTGATGTGATCGCTGGGGACAAGCCAGGTCCAGACAACGAATCGGCCCAATCGGTATCCTTGGTCGACATCATCGGATCGTTGACCACAGCCAAAGGTGGAACGATCACACGCCAAGGGTCCAACCTGATCTACACCCCACCACAATTCTACAATAGCCTTGTCGATGGACTCGACTCGTTTACCTACAGCATTGTCGACAATGGAACTCCAGCGTTGACCGCTACGGGAACTGTGAACCTGTACATCAGCGAAGTCAACAACCCACCGGTTGCTGACGATCTGCAGCGGGACGTCTTTGCCGGTGTCAATACCGTCATCGATCTGACTGCTGCTCTTGATGCGATGAACAAAGGGGCTCCGAATGAATCGGGACAAAAATTGACGATCACCGACTTGATCTTCGATCCAGCTACCGTTCCTGGTACTTTGACCCTGAATCCAAACGGAACATCGATCACTTACTTTGCTCCGCTTGGAACCAACGAATCGTTCACATTCCAGTATCGAATCGTTGACAACGGAACAACCGCTGGGAACCCAGATCCCCTCGCGGATGTTGGAAACTTCACCATCAAGGTCAATCCATTCCAGCCAAGCTCGATCAAGGGGTTGGTGTTCGTCGACGATAACGCAAACGGCGTTTACGACAACAACACCGCAGGCCTTGTTGAGCTGCCAGTTGGTGGCGTCGAAGTGACCCTCAGCTACGCAGATCCGACGAATCCTGCGAATACGATTCGTATGGTCGAGATGACCGATGCCGATGGCTCCTATGACTTTGAGCTGTTGCCACCGGGGACCTACACGGTCAGCTACGTCAACCCAGCGTCGATGATCGAATCGGGTTCTGCAGTACGATCGCAGACCTTCACGATCACCCCTCCTGGTGGTCAGAACCTAGTGCATCAGTTCCCTGTCCTTGGAATCAACCCGTCGTATGGGTCCGCCATCGAGTACTTTGCATCAAGCCTGTACCTCAAGGATGCAACTCTCCGATCTCGCGGAATGTATGCGATCGTCAACTCCGGCTCTGGATACAGCGAGTGGACCTCCCGCAAGGCTGGTTTCGAAGGGGATCGATTCCACGAAGTGGTTCTCAGTGCAGACGGTTCACGAGCCTACCTCACTGCAGTTCGGGACAATGGACAAGTCTTCACAGCAGTCTTGACCGAGAAGAAGAACTTCTTGCGAATTCCTGCTGGCAACGGATTCCAGTACGTCCGAATCCTCGCTAGCTCGTCGGACCTGGTATGGAACCCAGTCGATCTGAACAAGCCGCAATTCACGGCACCTGGTTATCTCGATGCAGTCGACAATTACTTCGTCCAAGAAGGTTGGGGCAACTAGCCGTTTAAGCCTTCGACGCTCTCGGGAAATTCCTTGAAAACTTAGCAAAAGGCTTCGCAAATCGCGAAGCCTTTTGTCATTGGTAGCAACCTGAGCATTTATAGGCTATCATTGCTGGAACGCATTTGTTCCCGCCTACCCCCTCCCTCCCCCACTTAGTCCGCCGACCGAGCTCGCCGAGCGATCCCTCGGAGAGCCATTTGTCGTTTCTCTGTTTCTAACCGATTGCTAAATGAGCACTTCCAACACCAGTTCGACCACCGTATGGCTAATTTTGATCATGGCCTCGATCGGTTTTGCATTTGATATCTATGAACTTTTGATGCTGCCGTTGATCATCAAGCCTGCGATTGCAGCCCTGAGTGCACCGATGGTCGAGCAGTTGGTCAGCTCTGGGACCGAGCGTGCTGCTGCGATGGCTCTATGGAGTCCTGGAAGTGACAATTACGTTGCATGGGCAAGAACCCTGTTCTTTATTCCTGCAGTCGTCGGCGGGATATTCGGACTTTTGGGAGGGTATTTGACAGACATCTTTGGTCGTCGTGCAGTGTTGACTTTCTCGATTCTACTGTACGCTTTCTCCGCCATGGCGGCCGGCTTTGCGACCAACTTGTATTGGCTTTTGTTTTGCAGGTGCTTGGTTTTCATCGGTGTGTGTGTCGAGTTTGTTGCTGCGGTTGCTTGGCTAGCAGAGCTATTCGATGACCCTAAGAAAAAGGAGAAGGCTCTTGGTTACACGCAAGCCTTCTCTTCCATCGGAGGCCTTTTGGTCGGCAGCGCTGCGGTGTTGGCTGCTTGGTTGGCTCAGAAACAAGCTTTGCCGGCCATCTATGGGCAGCATGAGGCGTGGCGATATACCTTGATCTCCGGAGTGATCCCGGCTTTGCCCTTGATCTTCATTCGCCCGTTCTTGCCAGAGTCACCCAAGTGGCAAGAAAAGAAGCTCTCTGGCACACTTAAGCGCCCCAGCATTGCAGAGCTTTTTTCGCCTGGATTGGCCCGGACAACCATCATCACCACGATCCTGTTTGCGGCTAGTTACGGGATTGCCTTTGGTGCGATTCAGCAGTTGACTCAGATCCTCAATGGACACGCTCTGATCAACAAGGAAGCCGAGGAGAAGGGGAATGCGATGATCGCCTCCTTGGAGACCGAAACCGGAAAAGCTCTTCCTCCGGGGCGCAAGAGCGGGATCAAAGCCAACTTCCGGGACGAGGAAGTTGCTAAGGTGACGATTTTTCAGGAGGTCGGAGGACTTGTTGGTCGAGTTATTTTGGCGTATCTAGCCTTGGTGATTGTTTCTCGTCAGTCGCTTCTACGGATATTCCTGATACCCGCAGCGGTTTTCGTTCCATTGCTTTTCTATTGGATCAGTACATCGCTTAAGTCAGAGGACTCCTTGATTTGGATCAAGGCTGGGATCTTCTTGGCGGGTCTTCTGACCGTGGCGCAGTTCAGTTTTTGGGGGAATTACATCCCTCGCGTTTTCCCGCTGCACCTTCGAGGAACAGGCGAAAGTTTTGCCGCCAACATCGGCGGTCGAATCCTCGGTACTCTCGCTGCATTTTTAACGCTTACATTCTCAGCGTCCAAGCCACCGGACCCATCAAAAATTGCGATCGCAGGAGCCGCCGTCGCAGGTGCTTATGCGTTGATCGGGTTGGTCTTGAGTTGGATGCTACCGGAGCCCAACGCGGAACTTGAGAATGAGTAGTCTCCTCCAACTCGCCCTGGTATGGTAGGTCATGCCATCGATCTCCTTTGCCAATCAGCTTTTTGCGGCTATCGAGCGATCTAGGACTATCGAGCAACTGCTTCAGGAACCTCTTTCTTGGATGCTGGCCAATAGCCATTGGTCAACCATTTGGGTGATGAGTCCGTCCAAAGGGGCTTGGAAGAAAGTTTTGGCGATTGGTAAGCCGGTAACGCAAGGACCGGACCAGGCGTTTTTGGCAGAGTGTTTGGATAGCCGCAAGCATCAATCCTCGAGCACTTGGAATCTCTACTGTTTGGGTGTTGGAGTGGATCTGATCCTGTGTGTTACCAACCCCGTTGTGGCTTCGAATACTCCTGACTCCCAAGATAGTTTCCGAGAGCAACTTGGTCTGTTGGGCCAGGCCGTTGAATTATGGAATCGACAGCATCGAAAAACGCGGGATGTGGTTCGACTGAGTCAGATCCTCGAAGTGGCCGCCAACTGGCATTCCCATCAAGATTTGGATCGACTCTTGCAGGACATCGCGCATGCAGCGACTCGGCTGCTTCGCAGCGATCGCGCAAGTATTTTTTTATGGGACAAGCAATCTCGGGAGCTCGTTGGACACCCCGCATTGGGTATGGAAGGCAAACCGCTACGAATCGCCGATGACAAAGGGATCGCCGGAGCGGTCCTCAAGAGCCAGCAGTCCAGGCGTTGGGATCGTTCGGATCCGACCGACGAAGTCGATCGAAAGGTGGATTCGAGCAGCGGCTATCGTACCGATTCGCTGCTTGCTGTTCCCCTTGTGGATCTTAAGGGCAAGCCGATGGGTGTCTTTGAGGTGATCAACCACGTCGACGGCAAGTTTGACCAGCAGGATGAAGATGAGTTGATCGAGTTAGCTCGACACGCTTCGGCGGCATTAGCCAATACGCAAACCATGCAGCGTTTGATCCAAACGCGCGATCGCTTAACCCAAGACGCTCTGCAGCAGGTTCAATTGGTCGGCTCCTCTGAGGAGATGATCAACCTCAAATCTACCATCGCTCGAGTTGGTGAAACCGATTTGGCGGTACTGCTTCTGGGCGAAAACGGGACAGGCAAGGAAGTGGTATCACGCCAAATTCACTATCAGAGCAAGAGACGCTTTGAGCCTTTTATTGCAGTCAATTGCGCTGCGATCACAGAGACGCTCTTGGAGAGCGAACTTTTCGGTCATGAGAAGGGAGCGTTTACCGACGCTCAGGAAACGCGTTTGGGGAAATTCGAACTGGCTTCTGGTGGAACTCTATTCCTTGATGAGATAGGGGATATGAGTATGGCAGGACAAGCAAAATTGCTGCGAGTCTTAGAGGAAAAGGTAGTCGTTCGAGTCGGGGGCTCAGCTGCGATTCCAGTCAATGTCCGCGTCATCGCGGCGACCAACCAAAACCTTGTCGATTTGGTGCGTCTGAAGAAGTTTCGAGAAGATCTGTACTTTCGATTGACCGTCGTGACGATGACCTTGCCACCCCTGAGGCAACGCGGTGAAGATGTTCTGCAGTTGGCCGACTTCTTTTTGAGCATGTTTTGTAACAAAATCGGTCGTAGCAAGCCGGTGCTAAGCGGTTCGGCAAAAAGACGACTCGTCCAACATGACTGGCCAGGAAACGTCCGTGAACTCAGAAACATCATCGAGAGGATCGCTTACCTGACCTCCACTGAGCAAATCGATGATTCGCAAATCGACTTTGTCAGATCCCCACGATCCGACAGTTCCCCAGGCTCCGAAGGGGTCGATCTGTCCAAACCATTGGCAGAGGCCACCGATGATTTTCAGACTCGGTACATCGAGCTACAAATCAAGGCGTGCAACAAAAACATGACCCTTGCTGCCGAAAGAATGGGAATGCAAAGATCCAATCTCTACCGAAAAATGAAGCAACTCGGAATGAACCACCAGGATCAAGACGCTACCGGAAACTCCTAGGTTCCCCCCGTTTTTTCCGATGAAAAATCGACTATGCTACTTCCACGAACCACTTCACATTTTGCTTGCCTTGCAGACTGAATTCCTCGGACGATGTTCATTCACTACCGGTCGAAAGCCTATTCCATGTCGTTGTTTCGCTTAGGGCTACTGTATTGCTTTGGGATGTTAGGTCTTGTGCAGACGGCTTGTGCCGATGAGCCAATCGATCTGCAGGGCGAATACACCAAGAGTGGTCGCGGCATCCAAGTCGCCGCTCTGGCGGGCGAGAAATTCCGCGCAACAACTTACCAAGGCGGACTGCCCGGCCAAGGATGGGATCGAGGACCTGTCCAGATCCTCGAAATAGACGAGGATGAACTTGAGGATATGCTCGAAGGGGCGGTTCGCATGGAACGAACCAGTCCAACCCTTGGAGCAAAGCCGCCAAGTTCCGCTGTCGTGCTATTTGATGGCACGCAGGCTAGCATCGATCGCAATTGGGCAAACGGGGCAAAATTGATCGAGGGAGATTTGCTGCTGGCTGGTTGTACTACCAAAAACAACTTTCGCGACTATCGCCTACACCTTGAGTTCCGAACCCCTTTTGTGCCTCAAGCGTTGGGCCAAGGGCGCGGAAATAGCGGCGTTTACCATCAAGGTCGTTACGAGACCCAAGTCCTTGACTCATTCGGTTTTGAGAACGAGGGCAATACCTGTGGTGCGATCTATGGTGTGAAGCCAGCGGATTTCAACGCCTGCCTCCCGCCGATGCGTTGGCAGACCTACGATGTCGAATTCACCGCTCCACGCTGGGATACCAACGGCAAAAAAGTTTCCGAAGCACAACTAACCGTGTGGCTCAATGGTTATCCCATCCATCGCGACCAAAAAGTACCTGGCCCCACTACGGCGGCTCCCGTCGGTGAGAGTCCCAGCGATGGGCCCCTTTATCTCCAAGATCACGGAAACCCTGTCGCGTATCGCAATATCTGGTTGGTACCACTGGAGGCCGAGAAAGTCGCTCAGCGACCCAGGATTTCAGGTTACGAACGATTGGCCGCCACCAGCAGTTCGCAAACCGACCAGCAGCTCAGTGGACGTATCCTCATCAGCGAGCTTGGATGCACCAGTTGCCATGCCCCTGGTAAATTCGAATCCGTCTTCGAATCAAAAAGTGCACCGGTGCTAGAGCAAGTTGGCAGTCGGTTGAAAGCCGGATATATCGCGTCGATGCTGAGCGATCTGCACACAAGCAAAGTCGGAACCACGATGCCCGATCTGCTTCATGGTGTTGGTGATGCCCAGAAAACTCAAGTCAGCAAACGAATCGCAGCCTACTTGGAATCGACCGGAAAGAGTCGCAAGCATACCCGCACGGATGCCCAAGCGGTTCAAAGGGGCAGTCAACTTTATCAACGGATCGGTTGTACGATCTGTCATGCCAACGCCGACGGTAGCGGTCTAACGGCAACAACGGTCCCGCTACCAAATTTATCCAAAAAGTATTCTTTTGACGGATTAGCTCTTTTCCTCAAGCAGCCTCACGACATTCGCCCATCAGGCAGAATGCCCAATATGCATCTGGATGACAATGAGGCTCGTGACTTGGCTCATTTTTTACTCAAAGAAATCGATCCTGCCGATGCGCAGCCAAACAGCAAGTTTTCAGTTTACGAAGGCAATTGGAACAAGCTGCCGGATTTCTCAACCCTCAAGCCGATTGCAACCGGAGTTTGCGAAGGATTCGATTTGTCGGTCGCAGGCCGTACGAATAATTTTGCCGCGACCTTTGAGTCGTATGTCGTTCTGGATCAGCCCAGCAAGGTTCGATTCCATCTGGGCTCTGACGACGGTAGCCGTTTGCTCGTCGATGGCAAGATCGTCGTCGATGTCGATGGGGTTCATCCTCACCAAACCAAGTCTGCTGAAACCCAGCTTGCTGCTGGGCCTCATAAGCTCGTCATTGAATACTTCCAAGGTGGAGGAGAATGGACCGTCGATCTGCAATGGGAAAGCGATAAGTTTGTAAAGCAACCTGTGGATGGTTGGTTGCAAATGGAGCCCAATCAGCCCCGCAAGGCGTCCACTGACGAGGAAACCGATCCAGCATGGATCGCCGAAGGTAAGGCTTTGTTTCAAAGTGTTGGCTGTGTCTCCTGTCATGCCATGAAAGACACCGACAAGAGTTTATCGAAGCTTTCGAAAGCAAAGGCCTTGGATCAAATGAATTCAGATTCAGGTTGCTTGGCAAATCAGGTTCCGGTAGGACTACCAGATTACCGGTTGACTCTGCTCCAAAAGGAGGCGATCGTTGCGGCACTGGGGATCGATCCGCAACGAGAGTTTACGCACCAAGAGCATTCGAAGTACACGCTTGCCAAGCTTAATTGCATCGCATGCCATCAGCGCGACGATTGGGGAGGTCCAGAGTCGGATAAACTTGAACTCTTCACGTCGACCATTCCCGAGATGGGGGACGAAGGAAGGTTGCCCCCGAGACTCACCGGTGTGGGGGATAAGCTTAGCGACGCTTACTTGGATCGTGTTTTAGCCGAGGGCGCACGTCATCGGCCTTACATGCTGGTTCGTATGCCGCGATATGGCAATGCGACTCAAGGCTTGGCTACTCATTGGAAGCTGGCCGATCGTCCTGCCCAAGACAGCATTGCTCAAGATCCTGATGAAGCCGAGATTCGGACCCTTGCGGCTGGTCGATTGCTAGCCGGTAACAAGGGGCTCTCATGCGCCCAGTGCCACACCTTTGGCAATCAACGTGCGATTGGTATTCAGGCGATCAACATGTTGACAATGACCGAGAGATTGCGTCCGGAGTGGTTCCGACGATACATGCTGGAACCGACCAAGTACCGCCCAGGGACTCGGATGCCCGCAAGCTTTCCTGAGGGAGTTAGTGTTTTGAAATCGGTATATGATGGAAACGCCGATCATCAGATCGCTGCATTGTGGAAGTATCTGTCTCAAGGGTCGCAAGCTGCGATTCCCGAAGGACTCCAAAGAGATCAGATTGTGCTTGAACCCCAGGATCGACCGATCCTGTATCGAAACTTTCTCGAAGGCCTATCGGCTCGGGGAATCGCAGTGGGTTACCCTGGCGGTTTGAATGTCGCTTGGGACGCACAAACGATGAATTTGGCAAAGCTATGGCAAGGACAGTTCATCGATGCGTCCATGCACTGGAGAGATCGGGGAGTTGGACGTCAAAAGCCACTTGGGGATCTGGTGCTAAACTACGAAAACCGCTCGCCGGTCGCTCTGCTCAAAGACGCTTCGGAGCCGTGGCCTGATTCCAAGACGATCGCAGAGGCTTACAAGTTCCTCGGGTATCGAAACGACAAATCGGGGCATCCAACGTTCCGTTATCGGGTTGGAACGGTCGCTGTGGGTGATCGCTTTGAATTGAGCATTGGACCCAAGGATTCGCCTGGCCTGAAGAGAACCCTCAGTTTCGAACCTGGCAAGGGACAAGCGACTCCTGGCTTATGGGTCCGTTTGGCAGAGGGGTCCAAGATCGTCGCCCAAGGCAAAAATACTTGGTCGGTTGATGATAGGTATCAAGTCACCATCTCGGAGTCGATTGCCGCGAATGCAAAGCTTAGGGATTCGGGTGGCAAGCAAGAGTTGGTGGTTCCGGTGGCATTGCAGGATGCGGTTGGCCAAACCGAGTTGGAATACTACGTTCGTTGGTAGAACGCAAAAGATAGTATCGATAGCGATCCATTTTTCAGTCAGAAATCAAAGCAGTTTGAAATCATGCGTATCAACGATTTGAAATGTTACTTGGCTTTCGCAGCAGCGTCTGCACTTGGTGCGACGGTAGCTTTCGTTTCTCAAACAACGATGGCTCAGGAATCTGCTCAGGGCAAACCGGCCAAAGAGTCGGACTATTATGCGATCCGTTCTTACGAGGTCCCGCCAGGCGTTGAATTGGAAGCGACATCTTTTCAGAGGATGCCTGATGGGAAACTCGCGGTGGCTTCCAGGCGTGGGGAGATTTGGATGATCGACGACCCTTTGGGGGACGATTTCTCGGCCAAGAAGTTCACTCGCTTTGCGCACGGTTTGCATGAACCGATCGGGATGGATTATCGCGATGGGTGGTTGTATGTTACCCAGCGACCTGATGTGTCCAGATTGAAAGATACCGATGGAGATGGACAAGCCGACGAGTTCGAGGTGGTGGCTGATGGTTGGCAAATCACCGGCGATTACCACGAGTATGCGTTTGGATCCAAGTTCGATAAAGAAGGCAATATTTGGGTGGTGCTCTGTTTGACCGGATCGTTTGGTAGCGATGCGCTGTATCGAGGTTGGGCGGTCCGAGCCACACCAGATGGCAAGACTCTACCAACAACCAGTGGAATTCGATCGCCAGGTGGGATCGGAATGAATGCCCTGGGCGATGTTTTTTACACGGACAATCAAGGTCCTTGGAATGGGACTTGCGCACTGAAACATTTGAGTCCCAAGAAGTTTGTAGGGCATCCAGGTGGGTTCAAGTGGTACGAGCAGGCTCAGCAATACATGGGAAAGAAGCCACAAGAGCCCAAAGACGGCAGTCGCTTTGTGGTCGAGGCCGACAAGATTCCCGAGTACGAGCCACCTGCGGTTTTGTTCCCTTACGGCAAGATGGGGCAATCGGCCGCCGGGATTGCTTGCGATACTACTGGGGGTAAGTTTGGTCCTTTTTCGAATCAGGTATTCGTTGGCGATCAGACCTTCAGTACTGTGATGCGGTGTTATATGGAGAAGGTTCAAGGCCATTATCAGGGAGCCTGTTTTCCATTCCGCGAGGGGCTCGATTGCGGCGTTGTCGGATTAGAAATGCAGCCCAATGGGATGATGTTTGTGGGGGGGACCAATCGGGGCTGGGGATCCCGAGGAAGCAAGTCTTTTTGTGTGCAGAGACTCGATTGGACCGGCAAGGTTCCATTCGAGATCTTGGAGATGAGAGCTCGCAAGCAAGGTTTCGAATTGGTCTTTACCAAACCCGTTGATAAGAAATCCGCAGAGGATGTCGGTTCTTATGAGATGAAAACATTTACCTACATTTATCAAGGAGCTTATGGAAGTCCAGAAGTAGATGCAACCACTCCGACCGTGCGGTCGGCTAAGGTCTCCGAGGATGGACTTCGAGTCGAACTTGCAATCGACGGATTGCAACGAGGGCATGTTCATCATTTGATCTCCAAAGGGGTGAGATCTGCAGAAGGCAATGCAGCACTCTTGCATTCCGATGCGTACTACACCCTTAACTACCTTGTCCCTTAGCCGAAATACGTTTTACAACAAAGAGAACGTGGTATGGACCAACAAGACGACTTGCAGCGATTTCGCCCGTTGCTCAAGGCTCTTGCAGATGATTTGCTTTATTGTGATTTAAGAAAAAAAGTGGACCCTTCGGATGTAGTCCAGCAAACCATGGTCGAGGCAATCAAGTCACGATCACAATTCAGGGGTGACTCCGATGCGGCGAAAGCTGGTTGGCTCAAGGCTATCCTCAGGAATGTAGTCCATGGTTTGCTAAGGCGCTACCATCGTGACCGCAGAAATATGTCTCTTGAGCAGTCATTAGACAACTCGATGCACTCTAGTCTTGGAATTCAGTTAGCAGACACCGTTGAAAGCCCCTCATTTCGAGAACGAATGGAGGAAGATAAAAGGTGGATTCAAGAGACTATGGCTTTGCTAAACGAGCAACAACGTCGCGCGATGGTAATGCGTTATTGGCAAGACATGTCGCTTGAGGAAATTGGGAAAGCGATGAACAAGAAACCCGAAGCTGTAGCGAGCTTACTCTACCGAGCCATGAAGATCATTCGATCCAAATCGGTTTAGAACATGGAGCTTGAACAAGTCTTAAAGAGGATTCTAAGCTTGCGAGTCGATGATTCATCCTCAGAACTTATCGAGTCGCTAATTCTGCAATACCCTCAATGGGCTGAGCAGATCACTGAATGCTGGGATATGCATCGCGATCTTTATCGCGCAACGAAGGGAAACCAAGATCGTTTTCCTGGGGATTTAGATGCCTATGAAATTCTCTCTGAAGTGGATCGAGGCGGTATGGGGATTGTCTACCGCGCAAAACACAAGCAACTCAATCGGATAGTCGCTCTAAAGGTTATCCGATCCGGCAGATTGGCCGATGGAAATGAGATCGCGAGATTTCGTAGGGAAGCCCAGATCGCTGCGCAATTGGTCCATCCAGGGATTGTCCCAATTTTCGAAGTCGGACAGGGGAAAAGCACCGTTTATTTTACCATGGCTTTCGTCGAAGGCATTCCACTTCGAGACTGGGGATGTAGTCCGGGGATTTCGATTTCTTCCAAGGTAAGACTGATTCATCAGGTGACTCAGGCGCTTGAATATGCCCATCAACAAGGGGTTGCACACAGGGATATCAAGCCGACGAACATTCTTATCGATACCGATGGCAATCCCATCCTCATCGATTTCGGCCTAGCAAAATTGACGCACGGGGACACTGAGTTAACGCAAAGTGGCGCAACGATTGGAACACCCGCTTACATGGCTCCAGAACAAATTCAGCTTCATAGAAACAATGACTATCGACTCTCTGATATCTATTCCCTTGGTGCCGTCCTCTACTTTTTGCTCGTCGGACGTCCCCCTTTCGTAGGTACAACGAGTTTCGATGTGATGTTGCAATTGAAAGATCGACAACCCACGAGCCCATCGCGTCTGAATCGACGAGTTGATCGGGAGCTCGATGCGATCTGTCTACGTGCGATGGAGAAAGACCCGTTGCAACGATATCCATCTGCAGAGGCGTTTGGAAATGATTTGGCAGTGTGGTTAGATGGTGGTGCAATTGCTTCTCCACCGAAATCCGTATGGGGCTGGTCAATCCGTTGGTGGAAGCAAGAACCGGGACTGGTCGCCCATGTGGTTTCCATCACTTCGGTGATGTTGATCGTTTTAATGTCGCATGGACTTGGGTACTCACAATCGCATTTGATGAGCCAATCGACTCTCTTGGCGCTTTGGTTAATGCTTTGCTTTCCCTTGCAACAATGGGTTTTTCGGAGCATCGATCCAACTTTACCGGCAGTTATTTGGGGATTGGCCGATACGCTATTTGTGACACGGCTAATCGCTAATGCCGACGAGCCTCGTAGCCTCTTGCTAGTAGCATATCCGTTGTTGATCACCGCAAGCGCCCTGTTCTACAGGACCAGATTTGTGATCTTGATGACTCTTGCTTGTATCCTCACTTTTTGGTCGTTAAGTTTCCTAGTGCTTGACGTATCTTTGGCTCGAACCGATTTCCGGATTATCTTCACTTGCGTCCTGCTGGTTCAATGTTTGACCCTGACGAGCCTGATCCATAAAGTTCGCAATCTGTTCACCTACCGCCAGAGATGAAGCTATCAGGGAAAACAGCTTTCGCTTTGGAACTCCCATGTTTCTCCAGCCGATCCTCCCCATAAGCCGACTTTTTCTGGCTTTTCTGCGTCATCCAGCGAAAAATAGAGCACCCAGCTAATCAGGGGATCTTCCCTTCACGTTTCTGCATCATGGCTAGTCGGAGAGTTTCCTTATGGAATGGTTCTTCATCTTGGTGATTGGGTTCCTGGTTTGGGCTGCCATCGGTCACCTCTTCTGGCGAATTCTGACTTGGCCGTTTTCCTTGCGAAACACTAAGCCATGCTCGCAATGCGGTCGTTCCATCGACATCGAGGATCTTGCCTGCCGACACTGCGGCTGGACCTCGGTCCCATTGGATTTGAAGCGAAGTCTGGTTGTTTGCCGACAGGCGCTCGACGCGGCATTCAAGCGTGAACTGATCGACCAGGTAGGTATGCAGCGAGGACTCGACATCCTCGTGAAACTTGAAAATCGCACCGATCAACAGCGAGTCCAAGGTGTTGTCGAGCAGGATGTCGGTGTCTCTAAGTCCCCAAGCGTGACGGTTCCAAAGGCTCCAGTCGTTGCACCCAAGCAGCCTGATGCTGCCGCCATATCGAAAATCAAAGAGGCGCAAGTCCATGCGCTGGACCGCGATTACGAGGCTCCGGTCGTTGCGGCAAGCCCAGCCAAGAAAGAACCCACTCGGACTTGGACTCAGCTCCTTAGTGCTTTCATGGAGGAGAGCAATATTTGTTGGGGAGAAATCATCGGTGGACTGCTGATTGTCTGTTGTTCGACGGCACTAGTCATGAGCTTCTGGGAGCACATCGCAAGCCGCCCATGGCTAAAGTTCTCGATCTTTACCGGAATCAATGTATCGACGTTCGGACTTGGACTCTACGCCTGGCATCGTTGGAAACTCCCCACGACCAGCAAAGGGATCCTCATCATCGGTATGATGCAAATGCCGCTGAATCTTCTCGCCTTTGCCTTATTCACCATGGGTATGCCCTGGGATTGGTTGACGGTCGCTGGCGAATTGCTATCGATGGCAATACTTGGTTATTTGGCATACCTGGCCTCAATCATTCTGACGCCTGGAGCCGTAGCAGTCACTACGTGTACACCCGTACTTTTCGGATTAGCAAACCTCCTGATTCGACGCACTGTCGGCCAGGATGCCCCGTTCTGGATGCTCTATGCCTGGGCGTTCGCACTGATTGCTATTTATATTTCGACAGTGGTGCTGGCTCGAAGACCACTGATTAGCAATGCACTCCATCGATACGCACCTGCACTAGAGTTTTTTGCCCTGAGCACCTTTGGAGTGCTTCTTTCGTTTGGACTGTTGCTGCGTTGCTCGGGCCATCCGGTCGAGACGGTACGACTGCTAAGTCCTCTGCTAACATTGCTTGCCTGCCCTGCTCTCTTGTTAGCGATCGATATATCTAGGAAGCTAGAAAGCCAATCGAGTTTGCGTGTGCCAATGCTTCTGATGGGTACAGCATCCGTAGCCCTCGGAGGACTTGCGATGCTATTCTCTTGGCCAGCCCCTCTATTGATGATCGCCTCGGGGGCCGGGCTTTTAGTGATGCTTGCTGTGATTGCCAAAGGGGCAAGCAACTTTGGTTTTATCCAGCCAGCTAGCTTTGTTGCAAGTGTTCTAATCCTTTTGGTGTGGTACGGACTGGCCAGTCAAGTCCCTTGGATGAATCGGTCATCAACCACCCTACTCGATCGATTGATGACGCCCCTGACTGGATTCATCTGGGTCGGATACAGTCTGTTTCTCCTTGCTCTTTCTGCGTTGGTTTCCAGGATCAACCTTGGGAGCAAGTGGGATGTTGCGACGAGCCTCATGCGCTCTGCACTGCTTACCGGCGGGCTTGGGACTATCTTGTTGACCGTTTTTGGGTTCGGCAGAGAAGCCTACTCTACAAGCCTGTCTTTGATCTATGTCCTCTATGCGATCGCTGCCTTCTGCATCGGCTCGGTCAAACGCAAGCCCTGGATGGAGTACATCGCCATCGCTTTTTTGGCTTCGGCAAGCTTCCAATGGATCGTTGTAGGTTGGACCGATTTCGGATGGATGGATCGGATTTACGCAAGCCTGTTAGCCGTATCTATCGCCTTGCTAACGGCGATGTTGATTCAGAGGGCTTGCGGTATGCAAAGCGATCCAGATGAACCGATCGTTTCGGCAAGTTTGTTGTCCGTTATCGCGTTCACAGGCATCGCAGCGATTCAGTCTACCTCTTTTGCTCCTTTGCTGAGTGCAAGTCTATTGTGGCTGATCTATACGTGGCTACATGGAAATAGGATCTATTGGACAATTACACAATGGGTTGCTGTCTCAAGTCTCGTAGCCGGTGTGATTCACTCCTGTAGGCAAGCAAGCTGGTGGCCAAGCTCAAGTTCCAGCCAATGGCTTGGACTTGTTCATCCAAACTTCCTCCAATATGTCGCTTTAGGATTCTTGGTGGTTGGTATTTGTCTTGTGCTGCTTGACCAATTGCTCCGCCGTATCACAAGTCAGCCGGCTAAAGAGATCGCAGGGGTATTTAAGCAGTTGCATGACTCGAGTGTCGCAAGGGCCCTGATCGGATCAGCGACGGTACTGACACTTGGCCTGATGGTCTACGGAGCGATACCTGGAGTGACTCAAGAGATCATCCCTAGAGATGCTATCGCTAAGACTCAAATGAGTACCTACGTCCAAGATGGGGTTAACTTGGAGCGCCCTGTGCCTGATCTTGGTGCGATAGAGGTTCGAGGTATCCCTCATGAGGCGGCATCTTGGGGAGTCGAGAGCCATCGTTATCGCGTCTGGGGGGTACCCCCACTCCTTGCAACTTGGTGCATGGGGCTTGCAGGTTTGCTCGTCGTTTGTTGGGATTTAAGAAACAAGGGAGATGTTGGTTGGCGGAACTGGGCTGGTTTATTGGCTGCCTTGGTCATCGGGTTGTGGTATCCGCTTGCGACGCTGGCCGAGCCGAGTGTTGCGGTAGCGTCGGCCCTTCGCTGGATTACTGCATTGGTACTCTTTTTGGCTTGTTTGCTCCTGTCCCTTTGGATCTCTCGAGTGGATCGTTCCAGAGAACCTTATGCAGGATTTAGCTTTGCGTTTTTTGACGAGATATTCAACGTTTTCTCGGTCTTTACGTTTCTTCCCTGGGCGTTGATGGGGACGATCGTCACCGTCTCGGTCTTGATGCAACTGGCTCAAATCCCCATGATAGGTGGCCTTGGCACTGGGATTATTTGGGGATGCACCCTTGTGATGGCTCTGGCGGCACTTGCCATGGTTGTCATGCGAAATTGGCTCGCAGCAAACGATTCAGCTGCGACGAGTCACTCTGTCATGGGGTCTACCCTATGGACCATCGCTGCACCCACACTGCTGCTCTCCCCATTGTTGGCTTGGACGCTTTTGAACGTAGCGGTCACGGTTATCTCGCATCCTTTGACAGGTCCAGATCCTGATTCGATGTTTGCAAAGATGGGATTAGCGATTTCGTACGCGACGCCAATCCTACTGATCGCCATCGGACTGGTGATGGTGGCTGTTTCTCGTCCAAGTCCACGGCTTGCGTTTATTGCAGCGCTGTTTTTGATGACAAGTATCGTTGCAGGGACGATGCTTATACTCAAGGCACGTGCGCTGCAAATCGAGACCTGGATCGGACTTTGTGCCATGCTGTCTGCGACGGCTTCGCTCTACGGATTGGCTTGGCAAGCCATCGTTGCGAGAGACTTCCGCGCAGACTCGCTGTTGCATTGGCCAGGGCGTCCCATCCAAGAAATCCGACACCGCTTGCAAACGGCATTGAGCCAAATCAGCGCGGGTTTTGCCATAGTTGGGCTCTCTCAGATCTTTGTACTGGTGTTGATGCCCAAGATTGCCTCGCCTGGAATGGTATGGGGTTCTGCAGGGGTTTTGATCGCGATCCTTCTGCATTTTGCACAAGCTCTCTATCGCTTAGAGAAACCTCACTTAGGACCTTGGATCGCCGCTGCAGGGATCGCTGGGATGGGGATCGTTTCACCCAATTTCACCGCAGTTTCATGGGCATTTGGATCTAGCAGTCTGGTGATCCTAACTGCTGGATTAGCTATCCTAGTCGATTCGCTCAGGAGCGATCCAAAATCCGCCAACCCAGTGATGGCGCGCATGGCGTTGGGGACGATTCTCGCGGTGGCTACGAGCATTAGCCTACGAATAGTTCTCGGTTGGTTCCCTGCTGTGATTACAACCAAGGCCCAAGGGGCCGTTGCCTTGTTCACGTTGATCGGTGCGTGCCTGCTGGCTTTCGCGGCAACGTGGATTCACAAAGATCGCTGGACTTGGATATGGGGCCTGGTCCTTGCTCACTTTGCAGGAGTTTCTTACTCGATTTGGTTTATGAATGTTGGGAACTCGAATGCAATGCCCTTTTTATCCCCTGTTTTTCTTCAAATCGCCATCGCTGCATCCGCAACGGCCTTTGCGACTTGGTGCGGATTTGGACGTAAGTCTCGAATCCCCTTGGTTCTCGGGACGATCACACTCTTTGCTTTGAGTGCACTCTGGTTTCTGTTTGCACTCAGCAGAACGACGCCGGTTTTCAACGCGGGTTGGTATGCGATGGCGATCCTGGCATGTCTGGTCGGTGGCGTTACCGGTTTTTGGAATCCTCGCTCAAAAGATGAGCATACGGTGATTTATCTTGCTGGTTTATGCGGTTCGATCTGGATCCTGCAAGTAACGGGGGCAACAAGTTCAATGTTCCTGTGGCTCTCGACCATTGTTCTTGCCGCTTACTGCTTGGCTTCGAGTTTCCTTTGGTCTTCAGGAGAAAGGATCCAAGAGGAGTTGACTTCGATGCTCAGGATTCCACGGGCACTTGATAAGCCAAGATCTATGCTGTTGGTTCCTCTGAACATACTCCTGGCCTTGGGCGTGACCGTACTGGGAGTGATGTCCCAGTGGTATGAAAATGGACAAAACCTGAGGCTCCTCTCTGCAAATGCGATTCTCTCGGTGGTTTTTGCAATCGGATTCTTGGCTAGGTACGCAAGTTATCGAGGATCGACCACTCCGATTCGAGTCTTAGCTTTGGTCGTCGGATCGCTTTACGCGGTGGCTTTGTTTTGGCATCTACAGGACAACCAAACGCGACTGATCGATCGATTGGCTGTGATGCCCTTGCCGTTGGTGTTGGTATCCGGTCTCTACGGCTTCGGATTGATCAAATGGTTTGGAGGCAAATTTGAGTGGGAGAAAGCAGGAAGTCAAGTTGTTCCTTGGATCGTTGGATTAGCCATCGCATTGGGGGCATCGCTTGTCTTGTACGAGATTCAGCAAGCCAATATCAGAGGGCTCAGGCCGATGGAATGGTACGGGGCTATCTGCATGATCGGAAGCTTGATTGCTTCGCTGTTTCTGTGCTTAGCAGCCGCCTTGCTACCGGGAAAAGACCCCTTGGGGTTGAGCCAACGGGGACGAGAATCTTACGTGTACGCGGCACAAGCGATTTTCGTGTTACTGATTATTCATTTGCGGATCACCATGCCGTTTCTCTTTGGCGGATGGTTACAAAGCATCTGGCCGCTACTAGCTGTCGCGATAGGCTTCGCTGGAGTGGGTATGGCGCAATGGTCCGAGCGTCGAGGGCTGTCGGTACTTGCAAATCCGCTGTTCAACAGTGGCAGTCTGCTACCGCTGCTGCCGATTTTGTCCCCGTGGATCGCTCCATCAGGTCTGGACCAGGGGATCACGATGATGATGTCGGCAGTAGGTTATGGGCTTTTTGGATACATGCGATCGAGTCCAATTTATACGACGGCCAGCATCCTTTGTGGCAATATCGCGTTTTGGCAAGTTCTCTCAAAGAATCAGATGTCTTTTTTCGAGCATCCACAGTTGTGGGTAATACCACCAGCACTCTGTGTCTTCGCAGCCGGACAAATCTTCAAAGATCGTTTAACCACCCAGCAATTGGCTTCCGTTCGCTACCTCTCCGTTGGCTCAATCTATGTCGCATCCACTAGCGAGATGTTTTTGCAAGGAATCGCCAAGGCACCTTGGTTGCCGATTGTCCTGGCGTTTTTATCCGTGGTCGGAATTCTTGTCGGGATCGCGGTTCGAATTCGATCGATGCTGTGGTTGGGCTCGATGTTCCTTGCTGTTGCCATGCTCAGTATCCTCTGGTATGCCGCTGTAGACTTGCAGCAAACGTGGCTGTGGTATGTTTGCGGAATAGTCCTTGGGGCTGCCATGCTCTTTGTCTTCGCCATGTTCGAGAAACGCAAAGAAGACCTCAAACGGATCGTCAGTAACATGCAATCGTGGGAAGAATGAATCTGGTTCAGACGATGGGTCCATCTATGCAAATCCAAGCAATTGCTTAGGATGGATGGTCGATGATTTCGTTTTTGTAAGCCAGTTTTCCAATTGGAACAGGTGCGTTCAAGATGAGAAGTTTACGATTGGCAGTGTCCGACCTGAGAATTCTTTCAGGTTTCCTAGGTTTGGTCTTGGCGGGTCAGTCGGTTGCCGAAGATCAATGGAGCGGTTTTCAAAACTCGGGACGCTTGATCGTCTCAGAACTTCCTGATGCGTGGGATGCCCAGGGCAAGAATGTTGCTTGGAAGGCCGAACTCTTGGGCTACGGGCAATCCACACCGGTCGTCTATGGCGACCAAGTCTACGTCACTTCTACCAGTGGTCCTAACAAAGAGAACTGCCACGTGACGGCTTATGCGTTGCTAGACGGATCGAAGCGATGGCAGAAGGATTTTCAAAACCCATCGCCCGAGCCAAGCAATAGCTATGTCAGCCGTGCTGCCCCGACTCCAGTGGTAGATTCCCAAGGGCTCGTCGTCAGTTTCGAAGGAGGTCTTCTGATCGGATTGGCTTTTGACGGGAAGCTTCGTTGGGAGAAAAATTTAGTGGATTTGTACGGGCCGATCAAAGCTCGTCACGGTCTAGCTTCGTCGCTTGAACAAGATTCTAACAACGTTTACGTTTGGGTTGAGCGAGAGCAAGAGCCTTATGTTCTGGCATTGAACAAGGCGTCTGGAGATGTGGTGTGGAAGTCTGCTGGAGTGGGAGCGACCAGTTGGAGCAGTCCTCGGCTATTGACTGTTGCTGGAAAACCTCAACTGCTATGTAGCTCAAGCGGAAAAATCATTGGTTACGACACCGCTACTGGAAGCAAACTATGGGAGTTTACCGATCTTGCGAATAATACTACTTGCACTCCTATTCCGGTAGCGGATGGGAAATTTTTGATCGGAGCTAGCGATGGCAGAGGCGAGCAATCTTCTGGTAAAACAGCTGCCTCGAATGGTCTGATTCAAATCAAGCCCATAGGCGACGGAAAATTTGATATCGATTATGTTTGGAGGGCTGAAAAAGCAACCTGCAGTTTTGGTAGCCCTATAGTTGCTGCCGACAAAGTGTGGATCGTTAATCGCACAGGAGTGCTGTACCAATTGGATTTGGCAACCGGCAATCAGATTTCTGCAGAGCGAGTTTCTGCAGGGAGTGTCTGGGCAACGCCACTTGCGACCCAAGACAAGCTTTATCTGTTTGGGCAAAAAGGGACGACTTCGATTGTCGAGCTAGCGACCGCCAAAGAGATCGCGACATGTTTAACCTGGGAAGATGCCGAACAAGCACCTGCGGCGGCGATGGGTGGTCCGGTCCTCTATGCGGCTCTTAGCGTCAACAATACACTACTGATTCGCAGGGGAGATTTGTTGGTTGCCATTCGTCAGTAAAAAATTATTCAGCATCGAAATATTCAGTCGCCTCACTTTTGAAATCAGCAGGTCTTTATCAATCATGAATCTAACAAACGAAGAATTTAGGCGGAATCCAAGGCGTTCGTTTTTCCGCAATTCAGTTTCTTGGGCTGGCACCTTCGCAGTTGGTGCTACGGTCTTGCCTCACACCCAGATTGCTCTATTTGCGCAAGACCCTGCAGCATCAACTCCGGCGGCTCCATCTAGTCCAAGCGGTCCAATGGAAAGTCCATTTGAGCGGGACTACGATGCACCGAGCTTTAAGCCCTCTTGGAAGAAATCGCAAATCAATCGGCTGCTAGCGCAGGACTTTATCATTTTCGCCCACTCTGACTTGGAGATGACCAAGAAGCTACTGGAGCGTGAACCGGGTTTGATCAATGCATCGATCGATTGGGGAGCTGGTGATTGGGAAACGGCCCTGGGGGGAGCTTCTCACATGGGTCGCCATGACATCGTCGAGTTTTTGCTAAGCCGAGGTGCAAGGATCGATATCTTTTGTGCCGCGATGCAGGGACAAACCGAAGCGGTACGCGGTTTTCTAAACCTGCAACCTACACTCATTGATGCCAAGGGTCCGCATGGATTCGGGTTGCATTTTCACGCTCAAGTCGGTGGAGAGAAGTCCAAGGCGACGCTTGACTATTTGCAATCGGTCAAAGAAGTCGAGCTTAAACCGATCCCATTTTTAAAGAAGCCACCCTCGAACCCGTAGTGGATCTTGCGGTCTGTTTTCTGAACCCCCCTTAAAAACTAATGTTCGCTGATAGTAGTAGGCACATTCCATGTGCCGTCGACCGTATTTAATCAAGTTCAAATCGAACCCTGGCCGTCGGCACAGCGGAGTGTGCCTGTGTTCTGGTTCACTACGCGCACGCATTCCGATGCGAATGGTTCGCTCGATCTTAAGGATCTTTCGCAAGATCCACTACGGTTCCAATTGCCCTATGAGGAGTGTGTAACCGTCGAGGTCTTGGACTCGAAGCTCACCCTCTGGCATGTAGAACGGGTAGCAAATGGAATAAGCAGCATTTCGCTCGGGCATGTGTCCTTCTTGGCCTCGTTTACGAAGCCCCGGCGGGATCCCACCGTCCTCAAGGCCATGGTCGATTAGATGGTTTCGCAACGAGATAACATCGCTAGTGTACATGTAGAAGAGTACTGCTTGTTGACTCGGGACGATCGGATCACTGGATACTGCCAGGAACAATTCCGCTTGGCCGGATTTTAGACCGATGAAATTGGTAACCCCATCGTCGCGAACATAACGACTTTCAATCTTGAATCCAAGCAGTTGATAAAACTTGGCTGCGGCTTCGACATCCTCGACGTGCACCATCGCGACACAGCGATTCACAACAGGAACTCGATCGTTATGGGACTTCATGAAGTAGCCGCCTCTTTCCCGGACGATCTGGACTTGGATACTGCAACTGCCAAGGGACAACTGCCAACACTGGGTTCTCCTCTGCGGTAGCGACCAAGCAACTCTTTGGAGCGCTGTGCCAACATCCTCCGCACTTCACGACGCTGGCCCTTGATCCTTGGGATGACCATCGAATCGTATCCGGTCGTCTGGTGACGCATCCATGCGATAACCGCCGCTTCGGCTCGCTCCTCGACCGGTATCCGTTTGGTCCTGGCAACCGTCCCACTGCCCACCGGTGTGGCATGGTCGGATACCAGTTTGGCCATTTGCAGGGCAAGTTCATGATGACGATCATGAAACGCTAAAAAATCGACGACCGCTTGGGTGAAGTCTTCCACATACTCGTTTTGCACCTTCTCTCGGCGAAGTGCATCGGCTTGTTTGCGTTTGGCAAAGCTCTCGGTCGATCGCTCTGCCTCAAGGTCCTTTTGAATCCTGGCAATCGTGGCTGACGGAGCCCACACTCCTTTGGAAAAAACTTTCCGCCCTTTCTTCTCCTGCACAACCCAGTGATCGCCGGCGGCCTTGACCCGTCGAGTCCAAGCTGCATCCCCCGGAGGTAATAGTTCCCAACCTTTGGGTACCGTATGGATCTTGCCATCGGCAGACCGAACACTGGTCGCATTGGGGCCTGGGGAAAAAACTCCTTGGTTGAAATGATCGCTCGATCGCATCGTGATATCTTCGTCAGTTTTCAATCGGTTTGTTTGCGTTGTCGACTCGCTATTGCCGAAAGCCGATGGGATACCAAGTATCGATCAAGCAATCAAGACTGCATCAGGCTTATCGTTGGGGCTCTCGGGTCTTATCCTTGAAGAATTCCCAAACCCTTTCTGCACCAGAAAAGGAACTGATCGGTCCGTTTCCTTCCCTTCGATTCCTTGAACCGGGCCAGCCATGAGCCCCCATCGAGTCGACGATCAATTCGGTTGTAGCACCCTGATCTGTTGCAGCATGCACGGTGGAAGTGACGGTCCCTCGCGTGATCGTTTCTCCCTTCTTTTGAGATTGGTTGACTTGAACCCAAAAATCAAGCACCTCTTGGATCGGCTTGTAAGGAGCCTCTTGAGCGCGGCTGACTAAGGGGTTTTTGCTCATCCCGCCCTCGATCGGTACCTCTTGGTCTTTAGCACCGTTGATCATGAGAATGGGTAGCGGAACGGATGGTTTTTTGTCGAAGGTGAACATCGAAGCAACCACGGGCGCGATCGCCGCCAACTTGCCCGGACGCTCCACACCATACACATAAGTCATCATCCCTCCGTTGGATCCACCGGTCATATAGATTCGCTTTGGATCCGCCCCATGCTCGGCGATCAGACGATCGATCAGAGTGTCCAGATAAGCGATGTCGTCAGCATCACGCACTTGTCGACGCAGTAGGAATCCGGTGTTCCAAGCGTGACGTTGGTTACCGAAGTCAGTACCCTCTGGATACACGACCATAAAACCCTTGGATCGAGCCACTGCATCAAAGCCTGAGTTGGCACGCATGACCTGTGCGCTTCCTTGACCACCGTGCAACGCCAGTACAACAGGTCTTTTGTTGTCATCGGTCGGAGCGTTGACGACCACCGCGCGACGTTCCTGCTGCTTGATCTGGAATTTGATTTCAAAGTCCGCTTGGCGTTTCACGGTAGCCCCACCCGCTGGTGTTTCGAAAACCTTGCGGTAGAAAACCCAGTTGTTATCACCCAAGGCTTCGATCGTCTTCATCGGATTGTGATCGACACCTTCGAGCACCGTCCTTTGCTCGGCTGGACTTTGCGCTCTTGCGATTCCTGAAGATTCAAGAATTAGCATTACGAGACCAAGGAGGATTGATGAATGGGACATTCCGGTGGCTTTCTGGAGGTTTTGTCCCACGAACTTGATTTTTTGTGGGACAGGAGATAAGCTTTGGTTGGAGGATGAAAAGATGGCAGAAGGCATAAATGTTAGGTTTTCAGGCGAATTGCAAAGGTTTATACAAGAGCGAACCGGCGACCAAGGTATCTATTCGTCTGCGAGTGAGTACATTCGGGATTTGGTGAGACGCGATTACCTTGAAGAAGAACAAAGAAAACAGGTTTGGTTACGGCAAGAGCTATTCCGTGGTTTGAAGGCGCAGCAGAGCGAATTCGAGACGCTCGACATAGAGAACTTGATCCACGAAGCCAAGAGTCGGAGATCAGGGAGTGGAAGTTAAATATCTTCCTAGTGCCAAGCGACGGATGATCGAGATTTGGGACTTCACCAAGCGGCGATGGGGTGAGGCCCAGGCAGATCAATATCTGCGTGGGATGGCAGAAGCAATGGATCTTGCGAAAGAACAACCAGAGCGGTGGCATCCAGTCAACGATGAAGCATTGCCGGAGGTTTATTTTGTTAGGTATCAAAGGCATCTTTTGTTCTTCCGTATATTCAGTCCGGATTTAGTAGGAGTCATCAGTATTCTTCATGATAACATGAATATACCCATAAGACTCAAGGAAGATGCTGAGTGGAATAACGAAGAGTGATCGCGACTCTCGGATACATCTGAATTTAGCTGGCCGCGATTCCTTGGTTGCCAAAAACCATAGCCTTGGGTGAGGACAGATCATGCCTAGGCCAATCAGGCAGCTTCTTCCCGCTTAATTCGAATTCGCCCTCTCTCATAAATATGACCCAATACTCCATCATAGCCTCGCTGATTTTACGGCCTTGTTCGGAGTCCTCGACCGGCTGCGAATCATCCTCGCGTCCAATAGTACCCAATGCATAAGCGACCGTCTCGCCATGCGATGCTGCAAATCGATCCTGACGCGCAGTCGGTGGCACATACCGATCCGAGAGTACGGATTGTTAGCAGAGTTTAAGAGAAATCATCCAAAAGTTTTTGGGGGTGGTTCTCCTATTATCCGAATAACTCGCCAAAGAACTGTTGGAAAGAGCGATTTCTAAAGAGAGAAATACTGTGATCGTCTTCATTTGATGGATCGGTTCGAATACGCAAGTTTGGTTGTGCTTTATTTTTTGTCGATTCACGAAAAGGTTTCTTCGCAGACTTGACCAGGATCTTGCTGGTTGTATATTCATTGTATCTACAATGTAAGGAGCGAATAGATGACCACTGTTCAGAAATGGGGCAATAGCTTGGCGATCCGAATCCCCTTGGCACTGGCCGGGCAAATGGATGTGAAGGAAGGGACGGCCGTAGATTTGACTGTTCGCGATGGAGAACTCATCGTCCGACCCGAAAAGGCACCCAAATTCAGCCTCAGTGACCTTTTGAAGGACTGTAAACCCTCTCAGCTGCACGGCGAAACTGAATTTGGGGTGGATGTTGGCCGCGAGGTGATCGATTGAAACGCAAGCCACAGTCCTATATTCCTGACCGGGGCGACTTTGTTTGGATTTCACTCAGTCCCACATCCGGACACGAGCAGGCTGGTCGCCGTCCAGCTCTGGTAATTACCCCAAAAAGCTACAACCGCAAGACCGGACTTTGCATACTCTGTCCTGCGACGCGGCAAGCCAAAGGGTATGCATTTGAAGTGACGATCGCCGGTGATAATGGAGGTTCCGGGGTTGTTCTTGCCGATCATTTACGCAATGTCGATTGGAGAGCACGGAACGTCCAATTCATCCATCGAGTTTCCGACACAGAGTTGTCTGAAGTGATCGCCAGGCTCGAGGCATTGCTCGTAAGTCCCGATGTTTAGTCGCTGAATCTAGGATCGGCAACCTCGTGCAAGACAGCTTCAAAAATCGGATTTGGCATGCGGTTGTTCTGCTCCTTTGGGGACTTTGGTGGGGAGGGCTGAGCTTCTATGCGATCGTTGTTGTCCCTGTCGGAACCGAGCAGATCGGAAATGTAGATCAAGGGTTCGTCACTCAGCACGCACTCTATCTTTGGCTGACTGCAATCGAGTGGCTCTATGGACTTACCGTGCCCCTAACCCTCCTTTCGACGTGGCAGGCTTCCGAGGTAAAAGACTCTAATTCTCGAAGTCTTTCTGAATCGTAAAGATAGCGAAAATGTAATCGGAGAAATTAAGCGTTCGGCGTGCGTGGGTGGTCTTGTGTGTCTGCCAAGCTCATTACAATTGGCGATCTCGCCTAGAACGGTTCCCATCTTATCGAATTGATCATGAAAAACAGTTCTTCAGGAATTTTTGTGGGTGAAAAGTCGTGCATCGCATCGGATTTCTTCGTACTCGTACTCAGCGAAGCGGTACTCAGTGCAACGGTACTCGTACTCGATGGCTGTTTGGACCTCTGCGATACCGTTTGTTGATCGAAGCGGTTCACGGTAATTTGCAGACTACTTGGGTGAATCGCTATACTAGACCGCTTCGAGTACGAGTACCATTTCATTGAGTACGAGTACGATAAAAACCAGTAGCATACACTCCTAGCCACAATAATTCCTGAATAACCTGAAAAACATGAAGCAAACTTTTTTGACACTCGTAGCGGTGATCGTCTTTCTATCCTCCCTTCCATGCGCACAAGCTCAGTTTCAAAGGGGGCCCCAAGTCAGTTCTCCCGAGGTTAAAGACTCCAAGGCGACCTTTCGGATCTTGGCCCCCAACGCACAAAAAGTTCAGTTGTCTGGATCTGATATTCCGGGGGCTGGCCAAGGCGTCGCGATGACCAAAGGAGATGACGGAGTCTGGTCGGTGTCGATGGACATTGCTCCGGGGTACTATCGATACAACTTTAATGTCGATGGTGTCACGGTCATCGATCCACGCAATCCAGCCACTAGCGAATCGGTCTCCAATGTGTGGAGTTTGGTAAGTGTCCCAGGTCTTGATTGGATGGATACGACAGATATCCCTCATGGACACGTCTCTGAAGTGACTTACCACTCCAAGTCCCTGAATCGATTTCGTCGTATGCATGTTTACACTCCACCAGGGTATGAAAAGAGCCAAGACTCGTATCCGGTCTTGTACCTTTTGCATGGGGCTGGCGATAGCGATGATTCGTGGACCACGGTTGGACGAGCCGCAATCATCTTGGATCAGTTGATATCCGCAGGCAAAGCCAAGCCGATGATTGTTGCGATGCCGGCTGGCCATGCAGGACCGTTTCGATTTCCAGGTTCCGGGGAAGATGAGTTTTCCAAGGACTTTACTTCCGACTTGATGCCTTATGTAGAGAGCCACTTTCGAACCAAGACCGACCGAGCCAGTCGAGCGATGGCGGGATTGTCGATGGGGGGCGCGCAAACCCTCTATGTTGCCATACCCGGGCTAGATAAATTTGCATATATCGGAGTATTTAGCTCCGGCGTATTCGGAATCGTTCCTAATCCGAACGCCCCGCCGCGCCAGGGCCCAAGTTATGAGGAACAGCACCAAAAGGTTCTTGACGACGCAGCGCTCAAAGAAGGACTAAAGGTGTTTTGGTTTGCCACCGGCAAGGATGATTTTCTGGTGGAAACCTCCCGAGCAACCGTTGAGATGTTTAAAAAACACGGTTTCAACGTCGCATACGAAGAAGGCCCAGGGGCTCACACTTGGATCGTCTGGCGCGAGTACTTGCATCAATTCGCCCCGATGCTGTTTCAACCCTAGTGACTTGCTGGACAGTGGCCCTTGCAACCGATCAGATCAGGAATTCAGCAGAAGATTGAATCAAATCGCCGGGTTCTTGATCACAGCGGCGTCGAATTCATCCTGCGAATCGGCGTATTGGCCAAGTCACACTCGAGTATTCGGGCACTTGCTTATCGAACTTTGGTTTCGTTTAGACTACGGAAGAAGCCACATTTGACGATCTTGCCATTTGATAATGCGACCTTTTGCAAAGACGCCCCCGTAGGGCTCTCGATCCATCGCAAAATCGATCCTGCTTACCACTGCGAGAGAATGATCTTGATACGGAACATCAACTCGGACAACCCTAGTGCTCCAAAGCAACCTACAGGTTCCAATTGATTGCCTGGGCAATGAGAGCGGAGGGACTCGAACCCTCGACCCAAGGATTAAAAGTCGAGGATCACGCCAAGTAAACACAAGGCGATAGCCACCTGCTACAGCGGAAACCGCAGCACTTGGTTTTTGCCCATGAAATCATCGACCTTTTGCTCATCTCCGACGGTGGGATCATCTGCAGTCGCTCAGGCACTTCGAATCTCTCTTTCGCACGCGGTTGCCATTCATCACAGTGCGATAGGAGGATCGACTCTACATCCGAAACTTACTCGCTTCCAAACGTCAATTGTCTCCACGTCCTGCACTACTTTCCACTTTCTCGATTCTATTTTCCAACTGCTCAGCGGCTGGCCGAGTTCGCGAAAGCAAAAGTGCCGAATGTTGTGGTGCGGAGAGGGGCTTTCACCCTCAACCGATGCGAATACGCTTAGTGATGGAACTGGTAGTCCCCGCTTAAGTCATCACCACCGCCGCCGACGGGTACAGAGCACCCCAAAGGTTATTTGACTCGTGTCACGCGCTATGCCGAGAGATTCCAATGCCGCCTATGGGGCGAATCGTTGAATGTGACAGCGTTCGAGAACGTGAGCCATGCCCGAGCACTCGCAACGGCGTCGCGAAAGGAATACATCGACTTTCGACCGCACAGCTTGCTGGGCGGTGTGAGTCCGATGGAATTCGCGCGTCCCTGCGCTGCTTCCGCTTCGGCTGCGCCCTCGCACAAGCAGTACAGCAAACCAACCACCGTTGCCCCAACCCATACTCTCCGCCCAACCCACATTCTCACAATTCCGGGACAGGAATTCGGGGCATTCCACCGGAAATCTGTCCTTCGCGACGCTTGTGAAATGAGACAGGAATCTTGAGAAAAAGCTAGGGTTTCGCAAGCTTTCTGCCGCTAACGAGCCAAAAAAATTTGAATCGTTTGAACTTTTCCTTTGAAATCGCATCGAAACAATTAGCCTAGACAAGGGGCGGCCGGATCGCCGATACTCCAGTACCGGTATCTTGACCGCAGGGGTTCGTCTCGTAAAATCTCATCCGCGAAAGCACGTCTCTTTCTACAGTCTATTCGAAGGATATCAAGCCATGAGTTTTGTGAAGCAGGGGGCTGGGTCAGTCGCGGTTGAAGACACCGATGCAGCAGACCGGATCGCAGATACATTCAAGACTCTAGCGATAGGCACCGCTCCCTCGCCGGTCATAACAGACGTTTTGCGGAGTAAGTATCTGAATCACTTCGTAGCCTTCTCGCTTGGAACGAACTGCTCGGAGTGGGGTGACAGAGGTGCCGCAAAATCAAGGATCGAACTGTCCACCAAGATGGCACCTATGGTTTGCGGTACAGACTATTACGTCCATGCAATTGAGTAGGGCATCATAATGCCGTACTACTTTGTTGTTGAGCCTATCGGACCAAAGACTGAGGCCCCGTTTGCGGTTTTCATCAGCACGCTATCGAATGGAGATCTGTGGATGGAAACTTGCAAAGTCGACAGTACTGCTGGCGTGCGAATGTCGACATCTGCATGGAACGATTTTTCATCGAAGGCGAACGATGGTATCGAACGTGCAAAGCCGGATTTCGTCCCTCCGCAAGAGTTGCGTCTGCCAAATTCTTTACTAGAGTGGTCGGCCGCAACCTATTCCTATGATGGTACAGCCCAGAAACTGCCTCTAAACGTTGCGGTTCATGTGGATCCCTCGCTTGGTTTGGCTTGTCGGATAGGGATGGTTGATTTAGAGAAACATTTCGACGAGCACATGTCATTCGACACCCCTTCTACGAGATACATCGTCTTAATCGCAAAGACGGACTTTAAATGCGTGCCTCTCTGAAGATTTGGTTTTAGTAGAACTGCGAGATCGGGAGTTTTGCTGTGTCATCGCTCTGAGTGATGCCAGGTACGAATCGAGGTTTAGTAATCCGTTTCTACCTAACATGTTTCCCGAGCTATTCGCGTCGTAAACCTACAACGCAACTGATTATTCTTCGGACCATGCTCTGACAAACCGATACCCTCGGCGGGGCCTGCCTTGATCGCCAAAGTGATTGAGGTTCGGACGATTCCTCAAGACACCAATTGGTCACCACCTCAACTCGATCACTGACTTAATACTCTTTAGCGACTGCATGACATCAATTTGTGATACGCTGATTCCCTCAAAATCTATGAAGGTTTCTTCGCCAATCATAAAGGCTATCGAGAGCTCACTGGAATCAAAATTCGACCCAATTACTACATTGCGATTGCCGAAATACTCCGAATTTTTCCCGTTTGTGGCAGCCTTGGTGAAAAGCAAATCTTGCATCTCTCTTTCGAGACAATAGCCTGCAATGCTCACTCTGGGATCATCGCATGTATTTCCAACCAACACACAAAAAATATGAACTGGGGTGTGCGAGTACGGCGGGAGCCCTTGTGCTTCCGAGTGAGGAATCACAACGTTTTCGATTGATTTTCCTGCGAGCAATTGGGGTTCGTTGGAATTGCTCTCGAAAGGAAGCTCGTACATAGGAACACCTTCAGGATTAAGGTGTCGTACCAGCCCAAAGCGATAACACATGTAGTTTGCAGTTAACGCTTCCATCAATTTGGCAAACTGCTCAAAGACGTCATTGTCGCGGGTCAATACAAGGCCGGTTTTGCCTGTCATGATTGAGTTTATCGCTGCAGATAAGACGAGTTCCTCATCAGCGGTGAAGTTTCTTTTGCCTTGGTCCTTCCAGCCTTTGAAGGCGAGAGGAGCTATCCTTTCATCACAGACTCGCTGCAACTCATTCCGAACCTCAACGTCAATCGGAGTTCTTCCAAGTTTCTGTTCTAGTTGACGGGCGACGCGAATTCCCTGCCGCTTTGGAATAGACAAGAGGTTAACGTAATAGTCGAGACCGTATTCAGACATGCTTACTTTATCCAAAACGCCTACCTGCTTTGGATTCAGCTGATGGCCGACGTTAGCCATCACATGGCCCCAGCGAAAGGGTTTTTGGACTCCTGGATCATTTTCGCATTTCGTAAATGCCCGCGATAGCCAAGCGTGCAACGCCTTATTGTGCAATGGATTCTGAATCCATCCGCTCAACTCCGCAGAAATGATCTCGGGAAATACCATGAGCCGGCCATCGCAAATGTTCCAAAAATGCTCCTGGATCTCAGTGGTAATGAACCCAGTGTCAGGAAAAATGAAACGTGAATCCAGTGGTCCTTGGGCAATAAGGTCAAAGAGCGACCTAATCGAACGGCTTTCCTTCGCAGACAAAACCCCATACGAAAGTCTTGCCATCGGAGTCTCGTAGTTCCAGGTTGGACTAGGTGGCAAACAATGTCGTACCCTTACCGGTTTACTGGTTCCAAGCTGCCTCACAACTGGAGTTTTGTTTGGCTTCCGACTAGGATCGTAAATTGACATGGCTGGGAAATTTGCAACCTAAAAGCATTACGAATAACGAATTTTCTGCGTTGTCCTAGCTAGATTCTACAGCAGGAACGCAGTGATTCGAACACTGTCCATCGGTTTTGGAGGCTGTTTTGCCTGATCGGGGGTGGCGATGTTCTGGGGGTGTAGCTCTCGTTGGTCTCGAAGTAGATCAAAAGAACTTCCTGGGCGGCGTTCAGTTCCTTTGCTCGCGCGGCATCCACAGAAACCGATCGACGCATCGTGCGACGGTATCTCAGCCACGAAGAATGGCAATGGTTGGACGCGGTCACTCGGAAACGCGAGACGCGATTTGGGACGACCGGGATCGAACGGGCCATGCTCTACAGCCTGGCGATCCAAACCGGACTGCGTTCGGGAGAGATTCGATCGCTCACACGCGGCAAGCTGCATTTGACATCGAACCCTCTCTTTGTGATGGCCGATGCTGGCGCGACCAAGAACAAGCTGGCGGCAAGGCAATACATCCAACCGGAGCTGGCTCGAGAGCTGCAGTTGCATTCGGGACGGAAACTGAAAGGGGAGCTCGTCTTCGATTTGCCAAATGCCTGCACGATGCCGGACATGCTGCGGGAAGATCCGGAAGCGGCGCGGCAGGCTTGGCTCCAGACCACGGACGATCCCCAGGAACGTTTGGAGGCGGATGAAAGCGATTTTCTGCAGTCGGTCGACAGCGACGGCGAGCGGATCGATTTCCACTCGCTCCGTCACACGTGAGCGACGTGGTTGATCCACTCGGGGGCGGATGTCAAAACGATCCAGTCGGTCATGCGGCCCGCCGACATCAAATTGACGCTCGACCGACACGGTCACTTGTTCCCGGGATCGGAGGAGGAAGTGGTGGCCAGATTGTGAGAAGCGTTTCGTCCGGTGGAGCTGTTTCCTGCGACCGGGACGGATGATTCTCGCCCCGGCACCTACCGAGCGGAGGGTGCTTTTTCGGAAGAGAGCGGGCAAGAGGACGATGTAGAGGAGAGAGTCACGGCGGCGGAGCGTCGTGCCACGATAACCCCTATTCCCAAAGGAAAAGCGGGGTTTCTGAGGCTTTTTCGCGAGTGAGAGCGGAGGGACTCGAACCCTCGACCCAAGGATTAAAAGTCCTTTGCTCTACCGACTGAGCTACGCTCTCCTGGATGGGTGTGTCCGCTAGGAACTTCTGAGTGCAAGCGTCTGACCGAAATGGCCGTCCAAAATTCACCGCAGATACCCCTGACAGAGGCGAAAATAGTACCAAATGATCAAAATCTTTGTAGGGGTACGGGCCCCAAAAATCAAACAGAAAGGGACACTCAAGCCATTAACCGTTATAATCCGCCGAAGAATCCCTGACCAAAAGCCAGGAAAGTCCAATTCAATCCCAAACCTTACTGCTTCCCATGTCCAGCCAGATCGAAAGCGAACCAGCCCTGACTCAAGACAGCGGATACCTCGAGTACTCCAAAGCAGCCAATCCTCTGGCTTCCGGATCGATCAGTCCAATCCCTATCGTCCAGTTTCCAGCCAGCTTGCACGCTTCGGGTCCCTCCAGGATCATTCCTCTGGATATCAGCTCACAGTTAGGCTCCCCTGCCCCGGCTTCCAGCGCAAGCCTCCTGGCAAGTTTCCTGAGGATCAATCCCAACGATAGCCTCGCGACTCCCAACCGAGCGACTTCCCACTTGTTGTATGCGATTCAAGGGCGTGGCGTGGTGCGGTTTTCAGACACGGTGATTCCCTACCAAGCCGGTGATCTAATTACGCTGCCATGCGGCCCAGACCCCGTCGTCTCTGCCGACGAGGAATCCATCTTTTACTGGGTCAACGACGAGCCTTTGCTGAAATACCTCGGTGTCACAGCATCGCATCAGCGTTTCAGGCCGACGCTCTATGCCAAAGAGGAATCCCAAGCGGCATTAGCCCAAGCAGCAGCCGATCCACTTGCCGCCCAGCGAAGTCGCATTAGCGTGCTTCTTACCAACACTCACTTCCCGCAAACTCTGACGATCACCCATGTCCTTTGGGCGATGCTCGGGATCTTGCCCGTCGGGGCTAATCAATTGCCCCATGCTCATAAATCCGTCGCCTTGGACCTGATCATTTCCTGCAAGCCAGGTTGCTACACCGCGGTGGCCGAAAAAGTCGATTCGCATGGAAATCTCATCGATCCGATCAAAGTGCCCTGGGAGTCCGCAGGAGCGTTCATCACCCCGCCTGGATGGTGGCACTCTCACCACAACGAGTCCGGCGAACCCGCTTATCTAATGCCGATCCAAGATGCCGGTCTGCATACTCACCTTCGGACTTTAGATATTCAATTCCATCGATCCAATGTGGTTTAACTCAAAAACCACTGAAGGCTGCCGGCAAGCAACAGCAAGACGCAACCGGCCAAGGCTATCGCAAACCATTGGTGCCAACGGCTTGGGCTGCTGATGCCTAGTTCTTCTGCCAATGCAACCACCCGAGCTTCGGCCTGGGTATGCGTCACTCCGAGTTCATCTCGCACAAGACCTGCGGCGTCCGACCAATGGCCTTCGCGAATCAGCAATTGAACCAGCGATTCGAGATTCGACATTTTGTTCCGATGTCTTCGGGATCGATCTAGCCAATGTCCGTATTGGCTGGAATCTCCCACGAGATTCCTCTTTAGTGGCAACCTGGGGAGTCTGCGCAGACTAGGGATCGTCTATGCCATCTCGGAATTCCAGGTAGCCCTCGGAAATCGGCATCGGTCCAACCAGACTTTAGCCAAACCTCGGTATTGAGTCGGTTTTTAAGGATTTCTATACTCCGCTCCAGCGCAAAGCCCCTATCCACAAAGGTTTTCGACCTTTCTGGGGTGCCCATCCTAGGAACCAACAATCGCTAGTGGACTCCCAAACGGACCCGATATCCCGAAATTTGCTTGCCCGGATCCTGGCATGCTTAGGCACCCTGATTGCGGTGTTGGGCTCATTCCCTGCCCTGCTCTATAGCGCAGAGATTGGTCTGCCACTATCGGATCCTCGTTTCTCAATTTCCATCCAAGCTCACACGGCTAGCAAATCCAAACAAGGTGACTTCACGGTCTACCAACTCGATGGTGGAGTGAAGATCACTCAAGGGGCATTTCGGGCTTCATGCCAAAAAGCCAATCTTTGGATACAGACCCAAGAACTCGCGTCGGATGAGTCGAACACGCTGATCCCTACGTCGGCCTTGAACGCTGCGATGAATCCAACACCGATGCTGCATCGAGTCATCCTAGAAGCGATAGGTGATTGCGATGTTCATTGGTCGGAAGACCAACGCCTGAGAGATCAACGTTGGCTCGGACGGCTCTACAGTCAGCATGAACCCAAGTTCGACGTCCATGTGTGGCAACAACCTGTCGAACCGCTCCCACCTTTGAACTTGGCCGAGACGATTAAACCAAATACCAAAGAGGCTCCCGTTAAGGATGCGATCGTTTGGTCTCAAAACGACGAGCAGACCCATCTGAGGCTTGCCTCTCAGATCCTGCAATCGCAACCTCCAGCAGCCACACCGAGCTTACCAGCGTCGGATCCTTTAGGTTCCAATGGTTCGATGCAAATCGGTAACTCAACCTTAGGTGGAACCGTCCTGGATCCAGGTTCCGTGCCCCTGTTTGAGACCATCAAGCCGGTTCCTCAGGTCCCCAATACTCCACCGGTAGCCCAACCCGTCGAATCCTTTCAATTGCCTTCGCCAGTGGCCAACAGTGGACCGGTACCGGTACCCTTGGCCGCTCCCGTTGCGGCTTCGGCGCCGAATGTTCGTTCTGGAGTTCGTGTCGGTGCTCTTACGTTCAAAATCAGTGGACGCAGCGGAGTCGACCCACTGTACTCTGCGAAAAGCCGCCCTGAGCGAGGCGATAGCGTCATTACCATCAGCCGAGGTATTCGCTTGATGATTGGCGATGTTGCCGTGCAGACATCCGGTGGCCTTTTTGATATGGGGACCGTACTGATCGAAGCGGACCGATGCGTGGTCTGGACAGCGGATTTGAATCGACTGCTATCCCAAAAGATCGATGACCTTCCGGTCGAGTTGTACCTCGAAGGCAACATCGTGTTTCAGCAAGGTGCAAGGGTGATCTACGCAGATCGCATGTACTACAACGTGCAATCCGAATACGGAATGATTTTGGGGGCCGAAGTCTTAACGCCTGCACCCAAATACGAAGGGATCGTGCGGCTTAAGGCAGACGTTATTCAGCAGCGTTCGCGCGAGAACTTTCTTGCCAATCGCGCCGCGATGACTAGCAGTCGCTTGGGTGTTCCAAGATATTGGCTTCAAGCGGATCGAATTGAACTCAACGATCAGCGTCAATCCAATGAACAAACCGGACTGCTAGGATTCGGGGTTCTGTCTCCTTCGGGAGATACCACGGCGATGAAGGCCAAGGCTCGGCATAACTTCGTCTACATGGAAGGCTTGCCAGTAGCCTATTGGCCTATCTTGAACACCAATGTGGACACTCCGAGTTTTTACATCTCTGGTGCGAGATTCCGAAACGATAGCATCTTTGGAACCCAAGCGATGCTCGATTGGAATCTGTACCAAATTCTGGGAATCGATGCGATCGATGGGACTCGCTGGACTCTGTCGACGGATTACCTGAGCAAGCGGGGCTTTGCGCTTGGAACCAACTTTCGATACAACCTTCCGTCGCTCCACGGTGGCGGGCCGGCTTATGGGGAGTTCGACGCTTGGGGCCTCAATGACGAAGGCCTAGACATTCTAGGAAGCGATCGGATCAACATGGTCCCGGAATCCGACACGCGAGGAAGAATTGTAGGACAGCATCGACAACTGCTCTCACCGGATCAAGAACTGTGGGCAGAGCTTGGTTACATCAGCGATAGAAATTTCCTAGAGCAGTACTTCGAGCAAGAATGGGATACGCTCAAAGATCGATCGACCGCTTTGCGTTATCGCCACTACTTTATGGGGCAGCAGATGCTCGATATCTGGGGCCAAGTCCGATTGAATGATTTTTTCACGGAGACGCAGTGGCTGCCAAGGCTCGATCATTACTGGTTAGGGCAGGACGTCGGCAATTTTCTTACATGGTACGCGCATTCCCAAGTCGGATACGGGCGATTGAAAGTCGCCTCCACTCCGACCGACCCTCAAGATGCTGCCAAGTTCCAGTTGCAGCCTTGGGAACAAAACGTATCGGGAATCCAAGCGGCCACGAGGCAAGAACTGTCCTTGCCTTTCGATACAGGACACAGCAAATGGACACCGTTTGTTTCGGGCGAAGCGGCTTATTGGGGTGAGGACGTCAACGGGGACTCACTCGGACGACTCACAGGCCAAGCCGGTCTCAGAACATCGCTGCCGATGATCAAGGTCGCACCGGAAGTCCAAAGTTCATTGTTCAATTTAAATGGCCTGGCGCACAAAGTTTCCTTCGAAACCGAAACATGGTACGCCGACACCACCAAAGACTTGAGCTTATTACCGCTATACGACCCGATCGATGATAACAGTCAGGAGCACTTTCGAAGACGCTTGGTTTACAATACTTTCGGAGGGTCTTTGCCCGATCAGTTCGACTCACGAGATTACGCAGTGCGCCAAGGAATGCAGCGTTACGTCACGGCTGCTAGTTCGCAAATCGTGGCGGATCAATTGCAGAGCCGCTTTGGGATTCATCAGCGTTGGCAGACCAAACGTGGGGTAAGCGGTCGAGAACGGATTACGGATGTTGTCGAGTTTGATGTCGATGCGATCTATTTTGGAAAGCCTGATCGAGACAACTATGGAGAAAATTTCGGCGGGCTCAATTACGAATTTCGCTATCACGTTGGTGATCGCGTCACCTTGCTAAGCGACGGTTACTATGACATGTTCGATCGTGGACTGAAAGCGACGTCGATTGGGACACTGATATCGCGCCCCCTACGAGGAGATTTCTACTTAGGATTTACCAATCTCGAAGGTCCGATATCCGCGAAGCTGTTAACAGCGACCCTCACGTATCGAATGAATGATAAGTGGGCTGCTGTGGGAAGTTCGGTTTACGACTTTGGATCCACCGGTAGCAACGGGCACACCATCGGACTAACACGAATCGGTGAGTCCTTTCTTTTCAGGATCGGTCTAGGTGTCGATAGCGGACGAGATAACACGTCCTTGCAATTCGCATTCGAACCAAGGTTTTTGCCAACACGAGGACTAGGGGTCGTGGGAGGCCAAGCGATCCCGCCCGCTGGTTACTTCGGCATCGAGTAAACGACTATTTTCTCGGGCCTAGACTCGAGAGAACTAGTAAAACGATTCCCGCAACCGTTAGCAACCCACCTACGATCGGTGTGGAGTTGCCCAGTAGACTCAGTAGTTTGAACTGAAGTCCCATCATCGGTAATAGAAATGATCCGATACCAAAGATCAGCAAATAAATACCCCAACTACGCATGGCTTTGCTCCTTGAATACAAAAAGAATCCGACGAAAAGAACTTTGAGAAAAAGGCATATCAGTTTTCACCGAAAATGATCTTATACACTGTTTTGGTATCATCAGTCATGCTTGGCAGGTGCCGAACAAGAATTTGTTCATTTTCATCGCTGCCGACGGTATTTCCATCGGCAACAACCGGTCCGCTTTGGATCAAATAATGAGCGATATTCGATACGAACTCAAAGAGATCCTCGGGGCTAAGTTGGCACTGGTCGACTTCGATCTCCATCAGATTGAATTGCTGCATGCCAAGAGTGTACATTCCGATTTGGTCGTCGGAGGCACTGACGAACTGAAAACGCAACCATATCGGGACGGGAACATGATCGGGGCTCATGCCATCGCTGAAGCTTTCGAAGACCTCCCTGGAATTGCAAACGTTCGCACTTCCCCAATAGACACCCAATCCATCGAAGGCTTTCAAGGCGACCAAGGCTAGCTTGGTCACTTCGATCGCCGCTTCGACCGCAGGCTTTTCGTCGGCTCCCATCGTTGTGACGATCACATGAGATTGATGCAACCCGGCCTCTTCTTTGCCCTCGGGCCAAAGGAAGTTTCCGTCGGCGTTCTCTTGGGCCTCCTGGCCAGGAATCGGTGCTGGCATGTGTGCCAAGAAACCCACGGTGTTGCTGCCTCGTTGAACAATAAAGATGTTAGGATCGCTGCAATCGATCGAGTAGTCTTTACCGAAGATCTTCGTCACGGCATTGGCAGCAATACTCGGATCACCGGGTTCGGCTGTTTTGCACAGCACAAAGCAGTGCCTGGGGGCATGTTGGTTATCGGTGCGTTTTTTCGCCGTCTTGTTTCTTCGGAAGCGATCGAATAGAGACATGGATAGAACCCCCCCTGCATTGCCTGCGTTTTTGGTCTTAAGTTGCTGGTTTTGTAAGCGCGCGTTGTAGATCGAGTAAGGCGTTATGTTCGTCATGAGAGGTTCGTTCGCCAAGCCCCAAGAAACCCCCTGAAGCTTGGGCGATACGGCTAGCTCGCTCCATGGTGGCTTGACGCAGTTTTTCGAGACTGTCCTGGTCGAGCTCTCTGGTAAGCGCCTCGGCATAAGCCGTCCAAGCCTGGATCATTTGCTCGCTGGGCCGCTCGTCTAGCCAACGGCTCAGCAAGCGATACGACGGAGTTCCATAGGCGATTCCTTCGTCTTGAGCAGCCTTGAGCAGCGCAGCAAACTCGTTCTGAGAAATCTTGGTGTCTGCCCAGGCAAGACGGACCAGCGGAAGTAGTGAAAAAGCAGTCATCGCTGCAGCTCCAACGCCGAGTTTTTCAAGCGTCTCCAGAACCTTGGGGTCCTGGACCCTAGCGGCATCACGCAAAGCTTCACGAGAACTCAGCGATTGCAATCGAGATTGATCTTCAAGGAAATCAAGAAGTTCTTGATCCCGATCCATGAAAAATGCATCATGCATGGCCTGTTGCTCTTTGTCGAATGCGTGACCCATCGGTTTTATCTACTTTCTACGAGTCGGTCTTGTTGGTGGTCGGATTCTCAGAGGAACTTCGGCCAAAGCGCGGTAAGTACCTGATGCATAGCCCCACAAGGATCATCAGTCCACCGACCCAAGTCCACCAGCTGGGTGGTCGATAGTCTAGCTGACCGCTTCGGGCCAAGTGTACCCAAAGGGGAAGAAGTACCGGTTCGAGCAACGTAATGAGGCTCGCAAGATGGCTAGGGGTGGTGCGAAGTCCTTGGGCAAATAGCCAATACGGAGTCCCCATCTGCAGAGCTCCGATCCCGATCAAAAGGGGCCACATCGAGCCGCTGGGAAACTCAACCCCAGAACTCCAAACCAAAGGCAGCATCACCAGGGCCGTCACCAGATGATTCAGAGCAATCAACCAAGCCGAATCAAAACTCCGCAGAGAGCGAAGCGATAGGATCACTCCTGCATACAAAAGACCACTTGCAATGGCAAGCCAAGGCGACCACCAGCGATCGCTCGGGCTTGCATCCGCATGCGTCATCTCCATCCCGAGAATGAACACTACACCGGCAATGCAACAAGCCAGCATCCACCAGTCGTTGCGAGTCGTCGGCTCCTTGAACCAAAAAACCACCGAAAGCATCACCCAGGCCGGGGCAAGATTCTGCAACCATATCGCGTTCGCAGGCGGACCTCCAACCAGTGCCGTCAGATAAGTCCAATTCATCAGGGAAAAACAAATCGTCATCGGAAGCAGTCGCCAAGACCAATCGACTCTTCGAACCAACGGGAGCAAAATCGCAAGTGCGAAGATCGCTCGCCAAAACGCGATCGCCGCTCCACGATACTCCAAAGGCCAACGCTCAAACTCAGAAGCCCTCGCAAAGAAAGCACTCGTGCTCCACAAAATTGCCGCAAGGACGCAGAACATAGGACCCCACCCAAGCTTGGACGCCCGAATCGTAGGTCCACCGGTCGATGGATTGTCGGTCCTGGGGGCCGATTCCTGCATGAACGTATACAGTGCCAAAAAACGTGTTGAACTCGGTGGCTACGGATCGACCACAGATGGAACGGTTATGCCTGACGCTCGGCGATCCTTAATTTAGCAGATCGACTGCGAGGATTTGCTGCAATCTCAGCCTCGGATGCGACTAATGGTTTTTTGGTTAAGTTTTTCAGTCGCGGATCGTCCCTCATCGCGTTCTTTACCAGACGATCCTCCAACGAATGGAATGAAATGATCGCCAAACGACCCGCCGGTGGTTTTGCCGAATTGTCTAAACCGCCCTGTGAAAGATGCAGCGTGCCAGGAAGCCTCTCAAGTGCCGCTTGTACATGCTCGAGCTCTCGGTTCACGACGATCCGTAACGCCTGAAACGTTCGGGTCGCTGAGTCGACTCGGCCATGGACTCGACCAGGCAAGATGCGATGAATCAGATCTGCCAGTTGTTTGGACGTCTCGATCGGAGATGTTCGGTTCTGTTCAATAATCGCTCTTGCAATCCGCCGCGAAAATCGCTCCTCGCCAAACTGATAAATCGCATCTGCGATCTCCTTCTCACTGTGATGCTGTAGCCATTTGAAAGCCGGTATCCCCCCTGTAGGATCAAATCGCAAATCCAAAGGTGCATCGACACGAAATGAAAAACCTCGCTGCTGGTCAGCAAGCTGATCACTGGAAAGTCCCAAGTCGAGCAAGATCCCGTGCACACTCGGGATCCTCAAACCTGCAAGCAACTCCGACAAATTGCAATACGACCCGCAGGATAACCACAGTTGACATCCTGAAGGCAGCACCATGCCATGGGGCGACCACCCGGTCAGACCCTCAGGCATTTGAAACTTGGACACAGGAAACTCAGGATGCAAAGCGATGAATTGCAAGATCGCTTGAGGGTCACGGTCAATCCCCACAATACAATCACCAGCCCGTAAGCGTTTGGCGATCTCAAGCGTGTGGCCACCCCCACCGAACGTTCCGTCGACAATGACAAGCGGATCTCGATCCTGGGTTTCAGGCAGCAAGCCATCAAGCCAGTGGGTGAAGATCGGCTCAAGCAGAACAGGGATATGGATCGATGGCATTGAAAAGAAAAGGCCGGTCGGGCTAGACGCCTTGGCACCATCGCAGCATGCACTCTGAGTTTCCATTCAACGCGCCGTGCTGGTGGATCGAACTGGGAGGTTCGATCAGTTTCGAGCTTGTGCAAGATCCGTCAACCTGGGCAACCTCCTCTGCTTAGGAAATTGAAGCCCTGAGTCCGTGGCCGCGAGACTCAGGAACAACCCATGGAGGCCTCTTGCATCGCTTCGATGGTCTAGGCGTCCCACCTCCCGACCGGCTAAAGTTCGAGCTTGGGATTTCTCCCCCTAACAATAACCGAAACGGGGGGATATTGACTACCTATTTTTCGTGAATTACCGGCCTAGGACCCCCAAAATCTCCCCGGGTTTGCTAGCATTTTTACTGATAAATTGCTCGGAGACTGCCCGGGGACAGTCCCCGGTCCAAGTCCGATTTTTCCTAAACGACGGTTCGCTAAAGACTTAGGCGTCCGGATTACGAAAGCACATCGATGACGCCTTTTGCATTAGCATTCCTTTTTTTGGTCTTTGCGTTTTTGCTGAGCGTTGCCCTTTGGCTTCTGCTAAAGCCCGGAAAATATACCCCTTGGCAGAGGATCCAGTACGCTCCGGTCTACCTGATGGCTCGCTACCTATGGCGCGTCGAGATCTATCAACAGGATCCAAATACCGGATCCTGGGAGCGATCCCCTAATCTGATCGCTGACTTTGAGGAACTGCTCGAAGCATCCTCCGATGAATCGGCAACTAAGCCCAACGTTCCTCGATGTGGTACTTGCAAGCATCAAGGTGCTATCCTGGTGGCCAATCACCGTTCGTCGGTCGATCCATGCTTCATCCAATTGGCCTCGGGCGACCGAGTTCACTGGATGGTTGCCGGTGAGTATTTCAAAGTCCCAATCGTCGGCTTATTGCTGCGCAGTTTTCAATGCATACCCACCAATCGAGGTGGAGTAGATACGGCTTCCACCAAACAAGCAATCCAGATGGCAAGACGCGGTAGTTTCGTCGGAATGTTTCCCGAAGGCCGTATCAATCGAACCCAAGATGCTTGGATGGCGGTTCGGCCTGGCGCAGCCATCGTTGCCCTGAGAGCTCACGTTCCCCTTGTCCCGGTTTGGATCGAGGGTGCCCGCATGGGCACTTCGGTCATCAGCCCCCTGTTTATGCCTGCGAGAGTCAAGGTTTATTTGGGCAAACCCGATTCCTGGGGACTTGAGCAACTGGACCTTTGCGATGGTCGCTCCGATCGGGAAATCGCCGATGAGTGGATTCGACGAGTCCTGGGTGAATGTGTCCAAAAAGCAAGCGGACGATCCCATACCATTGAGTTGGCCGGGGCCAAGTGGCTTAATAGTGGCCCCAATGCACAAGTCTCCTCGATCGAATCACGGAGCACTGCTCAGGAGTAGACACGCCCCAACGGAATCAATCGTCAAGCGTCCAATCCTCTTGACCATTGCGAGTGATCATCGCCGCGAGCACTTCGAGCTTGCAATGGTTTGAAACAAAGACCGTTCTGCCGCATGCAAAAAGAATCATGGCTCCATTGCGATGGTGCGAACGGATCTCGTTATCCATCGCCCATGCCCTCGGATCGTTGATTCCCCCGGATTGCTCGAAAATGTTGCTCCCGTTGATCCACTCTCCATCTGGCCCACCGGTGTCTTCGGCTACGGCAGCAGTGTAAGTCAAACCGTCCCGGATATCGCGGAACTTGAACGGCTGGTTGTACACAAAAACACCATTGTCGGTGTTGATTCGGGTCGTAATCCGCTGACCATAAAGCCCCCCGTAATCGGTCTTGCCCGATTTGCCTTCTACCATCGGAACACTGGGGCAAATGTACGTCGAGACATTCGTTTTTCGAGCCAAGGCGTTGACCGGATGATCGAACGGCTGATCGAAATTGACCAAGCTATGGACGTTCTTCTCTTCCATGAACGGAAGAATCAGTGCCGACCAAGCGAAGTTCTTCAGGAAACGCGGTCCATTGAAGGGACGCCACTGCAGGCACCCAGGCGGCAGCGTCTTAAGGACCGAATGATAATTGTGGAGTGCCAGTCCGACCTGTCGCAAATGGTTCTGGCACTGAGTCTGCCTAGCCATCTCGCGGGCACTCTGTACCGCCGGCAACAATAGCGCAGCAACAATCCCCATGATCGCAACCACGACCAACAATTCAACGATGGTAACCCCGAAACGAAATCGTACCGGGGTTCTATGTCTGTTTCTTACTCGCGACACCAAAGATCACTATCCAAAAGAAGAATCGTCCCAGGGAATTCCCAAAACGCATTCACGGCTCTAGGGATAGAGTATCGCAATCAAGCTTTTTGTCAAAAGTCCAACTCGGTGTCGGACCCTTAGATCACGCCACCGTGGGTCCGATACGGACTCATGTGATCAGGCTGGTCCATAAACCAAAATCGCTCCCACTCCTGAATCATCGCTCGGAGATTTTCCGAAGTGAAAATCAACTGCTCGGCGCGACGACCAGGCAACGCGGAGTAAATCGGAAGAGCACAACCGACCATCGGTACAGTTGCCATCATCAACAACAAGCTCATCAGCATTCGACGTCGCATCGGTTCAAACTCCGTGAACAATTTATCCTTGGGTGCTGCCCCCCGATGTCGACGGTGTTGGATCATCCAGGGAGTCATCCTCATCCTCCGATACGGCCTCCAGGTGTCCCGAAGCAACCGCGTCTCGGATGGTCTGGGCAAGCGGGGTTTGACCAATCGAATTGACCCGCTCTTCCATAATCTTGCCAGGCTTGAAGCTGACCACGAATTTCTCGGGTACCTCTACCTGCCTCCCCGTCCGCGGATTCCGCGCCTTTCGTGCCGCCCGAGGGCGAACCTGAAACACGCCGAAATTCCGCAGCTCAATCCGGCCCTCCTCCACCAGCGTCTGGACAATCGAGTCGAACGTTTTCTGTACGACCTGCTTGATCTGCTGTTGGTTGAGTCCCGTCTCATCGGAAATCGTTTTCACGATCTCTTTCTTTGTCACGACAGAAATCCCCGCGCTCTAAGGCATCCTAAGTCTTTTACTAGTTGGACTTTAATGCCGAAAAGTCTAGGTCTCAGCCGGTCGGTCGTCAAGGTATTCCCAATCAGGAACATCCCTAACCATCGGACAATCCAGACGATCGCTAGTTCTGATTTCGGTCGCATAACCGGCAAATCTTTACTTCGATCATGGACTAAGCCGGTTTTTTCGAACCAAGAGGATTTTGTATTAGATTGGTTTATCCTGTGTTCTCTCCAAACCTGCACTAGAGCCCATTTCCCACTTTTTGGTATTCCCTACCGTCCATCAACATGCGGTTCGTCATCCTACCAACAACTCCATTGGCATGTCCCTTCGCAAACTTTGGTTCGCTCCCTCGGGGTTACTAATCCTTCTGCTCCTGGAAACAGGATGCATTGACGGCCCTTTCTTCCAACTCAAGAAGCTCAACCCCTACATCCAAAATCAATGGCAGGCCGACCGCGAAAAAGTGGTCGTCTTCTCAGAGCGTATCGAAGAACTTAGGTTGCTTCGCGACCAAATCGCATCGATGAGCGAACAAGAGCAACTAGATTGGACCAACAAGCTCGCCGGAATACTCCAATCAGAGACCAGTCCCGAGATCCGACGCGAAGCGGTTCTGACCCTTGAAAAAGTTCAGCAACGACCCGAGGCTCTTGCAGCACTAATCCCACTTGCCAAGGACAAGAATGAGAAGGTCCGCATGACGCTCGTCGCCGCCTTGCGCAAAAATCAGGAAGAATCCGCGACCAACACCCTCATGGCTATGTCCAGTTCGGACGCTAGCAACAACGTGAAACTCGCTGCGACAAGAGCCTTGGGAAGCCACAAAAGCGATTCGGTCAAGCAGTTCCTAGGCAGCAAACTCGAAGACCGTAACATCGCTGTCCGATTCCAAGCATCTCAGGCCCTGGGCGAACTGACCGGTAAACGCTACGGCGGTGATATCGATGCTTGGCGACAGTACGTTGCCGGCGAAAATGTTCCAGAACCAGAACTATCCTTGGCCGAAACTCTCGAATCGATGCTCTTGCTTCGATAGCCGCTGATGCCAACTTGGCCCACTCTCCTGCTAGGTATAGAATTCCCAATAGGAGGGACTAAACCATGCATCCACTTTGGCCATGGCGCTGTGAATCCAAAGCCAACGCAATTCTGAAGCAATGCAATGCTCTCTGGGCCCAATTCGATCTTGATCCAGATGCCGCGCTTGATGCGGCCACTTGGTCGCTCCTTTGGGATCGACAAATCTGTTTAGAACTCGTCCGTGATGCTCACCCAGATCAGCAATTCAAAATCCTGCAATCTCGACTTCTTGCAACCGAGGAATGGAACAAGACTCCATTTTGGGAACATTCGAAATTGGTTGATATGACCATCGAGCGACTTAAGCAATCCTCCCCAACATGCTCAACGCATCAAAAGGATCTCGTTGCAGATTGCATCCACCAAATCCTGCGGTCTGAAACCGATGATTGCCTCAAGGATCTCAGTGAGCTCGGATCGACAGGATTCATTTCCAAGACGGCTCGGATCGTTGAGCCCGATCGACTGTTTTTGGATTTCAAAGGGGTTAGGATGGACTCGGATATTCAAACCCAGTATTGGGGGCATTGGTTCCCAGGTTTGTCCAACGATAACCAGCACCTGTCCGATGCAATCAACGCCTTGCCCGGTGCAAGCGATGTCGAGATTCCCGAAGTCGTTCGCAGGTTGGAAAATCCCAGCAGCCCCGTCGCGCTTCCCGGAGCGGTAACGCTGCGACGGCACGACGTCATCCATATCCTTTTAGGCCGTGGATTGCTCGATCAAGACGAAGCCTTTGTCGTAGGTTTTACCATGGGGAATTCGTCGAAGTATCGCGATGCAGATGGTTTTGTCATGCGCGAAGCCCTCGAGCACACCTACCCAGAGCCTTTCCGGATCTATGGACCAAAACTCGATGTCTTCGACCTGGGTGTTCACGCTGGTAAAAACATGGGGATTCCCGATATCTCGTTGATTCCAATCGAAGAACTCGGAAACGCCACCCTCGGTCAAACCCGCCGAGATTTGAAACTCAATATGGACCAGCTTCGCCGTTATTACGATCAAGAAAAAGCGCAAATCCCGACGTCGGTCGAAAGCGGTCGGCTCCCGATTTCACAACCCTAAGACGACCAATGCATCATGAAATACACGATTTTTTCGATAGTGACGGCACTCGGTTTTGTGGCCACCTACGCGTTTGCATTAACAACTTCCCGTCCTAGCGAAGAGCCAAATCTTCAGCAACTAAAGAGGTATCACCGCATTACGAAAGTTCCATTTCAGATGCAGGATTCAACTAGCCTGTCCTGCAGGCCTCTGAGTCAGGTTCGGCAAAATCCGCATGAGCCCTCCTATCCCCAAACTGCTTTCTGCGATGTGTACGTCAACAAACTCGCCAAAGAAACGATCGACTCGGGGCAAGGCAAATATCCCGAAGGATCTTTGGTGATCAAGTCCAAGCTAGCTAAAGTGGATGCAAAAGAGGCAGAACTATTTACCGTAATGCAAAAGATGCATCCGGGCTACGACCAAGAGCATGGTGATTGGAAATATTCGATATTCGACGGAAAAACGTTCCGCATAATCGCTTCGGGCCGTATCGAATCGTGCATCGATTGCCATACTAGTTATTCCAGTACAGACTTTATCACTCGAACTTACATGAAGGATATCCGAGTAGGTTACCTTCCGGAGTTTGCCGAATCCCATCCAGACATCGTAGGGCTAACCGATTCAGAATTCTCGGTCCAACTCCACCTTGACCTCTTGGGGCCCAATCGCAAAAGAGTAAAGCAAATCATCCTTGTTTTTAGGAAAACAGATCCTATACCTACAGATCTAGCAAAGCCTATTGAGGTCACCGGTAAACGTGAATGGATAGAATTGGATGGACCCACAGGAACGAAAAGCGGATACTCTAATGAATCCATCAAAGTCGAATCTTGGCGATACCTTGAAACCTCCGAGCTCCCCAAATAATAGTGGTTGTATTGTACCTCAACTGTTTTTCCGCCTCCCAGGAGCTTCGCGACTCTCGCCAACGACCGGTGCGGTATCATCCCAATCTTTGGTGCTTGCTTTTCCTTCGCCATCCACATTTTGTAGCTGAGCAATGCGACGTCGCGCTCCATCGAGCTGACGATGGCACAGTTGGATGTACTCGACAGCTTTGGCGTACTCACTGAGCATCTGCTCTAAAGGCAACGTGCCGCTCTCAAGCTTTCGGACCACTTGCTCCAAAGATGCAATGGCCGCTTCGAAACTCAACTCACTCGATTCCTCTGGTGTTGTCTTGGATTTGGCCATGGAAAGTTGTCTTTAACGGCTATTCAAAAAAGTTTGTTGAACCAGTCAAAACGATTAGCTGCTTCAGCCATCAGGCAATGTGTAGTAAACCGCAGGTGGCAAAGCGAATTTTGCAGGCAGCGGTAGATTCGTGTCTACCTGGGTCCCAATCGCTTTAACCTGCAAACTTCCTGACAAAGTGACCGCGCCTAAACGTGACATGACGACCGGCAATGAACGGTGGACCGAAGAATCGTCGCCGGAAACCTGCGGATTTTGAGATGCTTGTGTTGCATCGATTTCTAAAACCAGAACATTCGCATCATCGTTTTCGAAGGTTTCGGATGCTTCTATCTGGAAACTGCTTAAAGAACTTGAGTTTTCGGCAAGTTTCAGCCTGTTGCCATTGAGCCACGCCTTTTTGATCCTCGGATGACTAATCGTCACCTTATCAGTAAATGCATCCAGTGGAATTCTCAGTGAGCATCGGACCAAAGGGTTACGTGATGGGGGTGCGGAATTGGAATCTATCAGCTTGGTCCAAGTCGTGAGAATCCATTCGGGTTGTCTTTGATCGATCCTATCGAGTTCTGCTCCAATTACGTCTTTGTGGCTGCGGGTGTCTTTGGCAAACACGACTGGCTTTCCGCCTAGGATCTGATCGCTGGTGATGGTTGGACAAACATGCTGCTCGATATAACGGATCATCATGTCATTGCCAGTAAAGTGATCCACGTAGGGCCATCGTTTTGGATTGTACATGCAATCCGTCAAATCACGGACTAAAACGACGTCGATGCGGTTGCTTACAAGTTGCCGTAACCCAAAGGGCCGACCCAATACACACATGTTGGTGTGCACTCCGATCATGATCACATGCTGAATCTGCTTGAGTTGAAGGATCGACCAAACTTCATCTCCTCGATCACTGATAAAATCGCAGTTAGGATCGATCGACAATGTTGGATGCTGGGCCTTCCACGGAAGCGAGGGGTTGCGACCAAGACTTTTGAGTTTCTCAGCCCACTGCTTATGCTCTTCGGGATCGTCATCCTCTCCCCCATCGGACTGATCCAACGGATAAACCCCACTATCCTCCCGGGCGATTTTGCAATTCCAAGATGCAATGTTGGCAGGTAGCCGGCTTTTCGGAGCTTCGACCGCCCGAAGCCTAGCAGGATGCTGCACATAATAAGGCATGCAGTCGCTTGGTGAATGGATGACCGTCGATCCCGACTTGCGAGCGTGATCCAAAAGCCTATCCATCGTCGGTAGCATTTCTTCAAGTCTTCCGACAGCATTGATCGAATGATGGTAATCCCAAACGTCGCAAACGATCACTGCGGTCTTCTTGGGGTCCCAGCGAACTTGTTTTTCGTTGCGCATCGATTCCTGGGAAACTTGGTCTATAGTTCTCTTGCTAAGTACATAATCTTCGGCCGACTGGCCCAGCGCAATCGGCAGAAATAATCCTGCGACCATGCTCACTAGGAGGATCACGGCTAAGGATGCCAGGTGATGTTTGATCCGAATTAAATGGTGCATGCTGCGTGCCCAAGCCTAGAACCGTCAAAACAAACGATGGGTAATGCCGATTATAGCCTGATCAGCCTTTCGAGGGTACGAAACGCAAACAAACCAAGCTCGAAATAGCCCCAAACAGTGCAAGTGCCACTGCCAATCCAGCTTCGCGATTCTTGGTTCCATAATGAAGCAAATCGAACATTCGCATCGCGATCGTGGTCACTCCAGGAGGTTGAACTAACAAGTAACTTGCCAGATCTCCAAATGCAACCGAAAAACCGATCATCAGCGCGATGATCCATCCCCACTGGGAATATCGAATCCACAAATACCATCGAGCCTGCCAAGGTAGATTGTGTTCAAGCCGCAGCAATTCCCCGTATCGCTCGGAGTATTGCTGCTGCAATAGCCACAGAAGTCCCCAAACCACCGGCAAGACTCGGAACTGAATCGCAAGAATAGGGCCCAGCAACGTTCGATCGGATAAAAAACCAAGCGGACTGGGTAACCAATGATTGAGCAATTGACCAACCATCAAATTGATCAGTGGCCCCGGAGTCGTAATCATGCATCCGAGCAACCCAAAGACCAGGATCGGATGGACGAATCTCGGGACCAGCCAGATAAGTATCCCCGTAAGCAGCAAGCTCAAGCTTACAGCCCAAAGGCTCAGTTGCACGCTCCATCCAAACTCGCTTGCGAAATCTTGCACATGCCACAACGCGGAAAGGCACTCGGAAAAACCCCAAGTTCGGACCCTGGCACCCTCGACGAGATTTGTATGAAATCCCATTCTCGTTAGCAAACTCATCCATGGAGTCACACAGCAGACCAGCAAGATCGTCCAACAACCGCTACTCAAAATCCATCGATAAGGCCAAGAGAGGACCGGACTAGTCATACTGCCTGACTCTTTGCTGTTTCTCCTAACGGGTAAAGCACCGGCCCAATACCCTAAAAAACCTATCGCAAGACCACATAGAATCGCAAACGCCCAAGCGGCGATGATCGGTGCGCTGCGAAGCTTCCCAAACTGCACCTGCTGATAAACGCTCTCACAAAGCGTCGGGACTTGAAACAAGTTCGTTACAACCATGTCAAACTGGACAGACGCAAACGCCCAAAGAAACGAAGCCGCCATCGGCACTCTGAGTCTGGGCAACACCATCCTCGTTAACGCATGCCAAGGTCCGACCTCAACCAAAGCCTGATCGACAGCCGATCGATTGGCTCTGCGAAGTCCCAGCGACACGATCCAAAAACAAAACGGAATTGCAGCACATGCGTGTATCCAAACCACACTTGCAATTCCCATCCAAGCGTTTTTCGATGCATCCACCTGGCTTAGACGTAACCAACCGTTGGTGCCGAACCCAGCGCTCCAAGCGGTGGCTTGTACGTAGATTGGTACCAGCAGGAAACTCGAAACCACGGCAACTGCAAGCTTCCATCCGTAAATCTTAAACCAGAATACCGATAGGCTCAGCACCACAGCCATCAAGGTCGCGAATGCTCCAACGCAAGCTCCGATCAGGAGCGTCAGCAATGTCGCAAGCTCGATAGAAACATCCCACTGCACCGAAGTTTCCTTTCAAGAAATCGTAGGCTATCGAGACTTGCGATAAGGCCCCAATTATTGGATCGGCGGCGGAGCCATTTGGATCGCGTTTGGATCGACCCCTGCATATTTGGGAATCGCAGGTTCCTTAAGCTCTTTCAGTAGTCGCGAAACGATTTTATCGGTCGTCATCCCTTCCGCCTGCGCTTGGAAATTGGTGCTTAATCGGTGCCTCAAAACCGGTACAGCGATCCGCTTGATGTCTTCGATGGCGATGTTGAACCGTCCATCCATAGCCGCCATTGCCTTGCCTGCTTGGATTAGAAATTGTCCAGCGCGCGGACCAGCACCGAAATCCAAAAGTTCTTTGATCACCTCGGGGGAGTCCGACTCGCCCGGGCGAGTCGCTCGCACCAGCGCGACGACATACTTGATCACAAAAGGACTCACCGCAACGGAGTTCACCAGTTTTTGGATGTTCAAAATCGCCCGAGCAGACAGGACTTTTGCGATCTCGGGTTTCTCGCCGCGGGTTGTCGTCGTCAAGATCTTCTCTTCTTCATCGGCTGTGGGATAACCCACCTTGATGTTGAACATAAAACGGTCCAACTGGGCTTCAGGAAGCGGATAAGTCCCCTCTTGCTCGATGGGGTTTTGGGTTGCGATGGTAAAAAATGGATCCGGGAGCGAGTAGGTTTGTCGTCCGATGCTGATCTCTCGCTCCTGCATGGCCTGTAGCAACGCAGCCTGGGTCTTGGGCGGGGTTCGGTTGATTTCGTCTGCAAGCAGAATGTTGGTGAAGATAGGGCCCTCCACAAACCGAAACTCCCGTCTGCCCTGCGCATCCTCCTCCAAAACGTTCGTTCCTGTAATGTCCGATGGCATCAAGTCGGGGGTAAACTGAATCCGCTTGAAATTCACGTCCAGGATCTTCGCCAAGGACGAAACCATCAGCGTTTTTGCAAGCCCAGGGACACCTTCAAGCAAACAATGCCCCCGGGTAAAGACGGCTGCAAAGAGTTGCTCGACGACTTCTTCCTGACCGACAATCGCTTTGCCTAGCTCCAATTTCATCTGCTCATGGTGCTCGCGAAACTCGCGAAGCAAATCGCCGATGCTACGAGGGGTTTTGCCACTTGGACCGCTGGCGTTGCTCACAATGTTTTCCGTGTGAAAATGCTTAGTAGATCGAACCACAACCTGCCGCTATGATACCATCTTTTCCAGACCTTTGTTTCCAGGAGTCTTGAAACTATGTCCAATCAACCAGCCGACGTCAAAGTCGATGTCATCGCGCACATCCACGCCCAACCAGGGAAAGAGCAGCAACTGCGCAGCGTGCTTGAATCCTTCGTCGCCCCTACAAGGCTCGAGGACGGATGCATCCAATACGATCTTTTTGTCGATCTGGATCATCCCAACAAATTCACCTTCATCGAACAGTGGGCCAGTCGGGATGCTCTCATCAAACACGGCCAATCGGCCCACATTCAGGAAGGTAGGAAACACTTTCCTGATTTGCTCAGCGAACCAGCGTGGGTCCAAGTCTCTCAGCGGATTCTCTAGCCGATGACCGCTCCCCATCGCCTCAAAGCATTGCTTGCTCCTGCCTCGATCGCTGTGGTTGGTGCAAGCGATACGCCTGGCAAAGTTGGGACAAGCATCTTTCGCAATCTGCTAGAGCATCGCTTCTCGGGATCCTTCTATCCGGTAAACCAAAAAAGCTCGACCATAGCAGGCCAATTGGCTTACCGCTCACTTGAAGACTTGCCCGAAAAAGTAGAGCTCGCTGTCCTTTGTACTCCAGCCCAATCGATTCCAAGTCTCGTCGAGCAATGCGGTCGCTTGGAGATACCCGCGGCCCTTGTCATCACGGCTGGTTTTCGTGAAGTCGGTTCCGATGGAATTGCGATTCAACAAGAACTGGATCTTGCCAGATCCAAGTTTCCGAAACTACGGATCCTGGGTCCCAATTGCCTGGGGCTAATCCATCCAGAATCCCGAATGAGCGCCAGTTTTGCTGCAGGGATGCCCCAAACGGGCAGCCTGGCATTTCTATCCCAATCGGGCGCCTTGTGCACCGCATTTTTGGATTGGTCGATCCGAGAAGGAATCGGTTTTTCAAACTTCGTCTCACTTGGAAATCAACTCGATGTGGGCTTCTCCGATTTGCTGGACTACCTAGCAGACGATCCTGCTACGACGGCCGCGATTCTCTACATCGAGTCGATCACCAAACCCAATGAGTTCATCACAGCAGCCCAGAAATTCACCGCCCGTAAACCCCTGATCGCTTACAAAGCAGGACGTTTTCCGGCCTCGGCACAAGCAGCAGCATCCCATACCGGAGCTCTTGCGGGGATCGACGAAGTTTACCAAGCGGTCATGGAGCGATGCGGAATGGTTCGTGTCTACGACATGGAATCGATGGTTCAGTGCGCCGAACTGCTCTCGCAACAGCCCAACACCACTTTGACTCCGATCGGTCAGCGAATTGCCATCGTTACCAACGCCGGAGGACCAGGTGTCATGGCCAGCGATACACTCATCGATCAAGGCGGTCGCTTGACCGAATTATCGGCTGAAACCATCAAATCGCTCGACGAATGCTTGCCCGCCAATTGGTCCAAAGCAAACCCCGTCGATGTCATCGGAGATGCAACACCCGAGCGATTCTCCCAAGCTCTCCGCATCGTACTTGCAGATCCAAACGTCGATACCGTCTTGGCGATTCTGACTCCCCAAGCGATGACCAATCCGACACAAACCGCCGAGCGTCTGGTCCAAATCCCAATTCCCCCGAACAAACGTGTCGTTGCTTCCTGGATGGGTGGGGACTCCATGCAATCAGGGATCGAGACTCTCCAAGCAAGCGGGATCCGAGATTTTGAAACTCCCGAACAAGCGATTCGAGGATTGATGCGACTGATCGATTATTCAACGATCCGTCATCGCATCAAGGAATCCGAGCCAGTCCTGACTCCCCCAACAGACGCTAACGCGATCCTGGATCGCAATCGATTTGCCGACACCCTGGGGCTGAGAAACGCCACCAAAACGGCCCCGATTCTGGTGACCGAAGTCGATTCGAAATTGCTTCTGAATCTCTACCGCATACCCACTCCAAGGATTCAGATCGCCACGACCGCTGAACAAGCCGTCACTTTGGCCAACTCGTTTGGATACCCGGTTGTCTTGAAAGTATATTCTCCTGAAATTACCCATAAAACCGACGTCGGAGGTGTTCTGCTGTCGGTCCATGATGCTGACCAAGTCGCTTTAGGGTTTGATACGATTTATACAAATGTTCGCAACAAAAAACCAAACGCACGGATCGATGGTGTCACCGTCCAACCTATGGTTCGCCTAAGCAACGCGGTCGAACTAATCGTCGGTTCCAAAAAAGATCCGGTATTCGGACCCGTCGTTTTGGTCGGGCTAGGTGGAGTAACCGCAGAACTGTTCCAAGACAAGGCTTTGGAATTGCCACCCGTGACGCCAACCCGGCTCCACCGAATGCTCAAGTCACTGCGGTCCTGGCCGCTTCTGGACGGATTTAGAGGCCGACCCAAAGCAAATATCGACGCCCTTGCAGACCTGATGGAAAAGTACTCGCTATTGGTGCAAGAACAAGATTGGATTCAAGAGTCGGATCTCAATCCCGTACTGGTCAATGATGTCCAAGCCATCGTGCTGGATGCAAGATTTATCGGCTAAGACCCAACTTGCCTAGCGATTTTCAGCGGCCTGCTTCAGCAAGTACTCAGCTTGCTGGTCTGCCAACAAGGCCTCTCGCACCGCACCGCGTCTTCGATACAGTTCCGCAAGGTTGCGCCACGAATAAACAGTCGGGCCCGCTTCAAGGGCTTGCCTCAAAACCGTCGTCGCCTCATCCAGCGAACCGACTTGCAAGTAGTTAAAACCCAATTGATTGGAAATGTAGCCGCGCATCGGGGCCATGCGTAACCCTACTCGATAGCAAGCCAGCGACTGCTGTCGTAGGACCTCATGATGCTTAGGGGAGAACTCCAACTCCCTCTCGTATGTCTTGCCTAATGCATACAAAAGATCGGCAGCCCACGGATGATTGGATGTCGCTTGAGGAACTAGATCCGAAAACACACTGAGAACTTGCTCGATCTGATCCGCTGGTGCGTAGGTGCATTCATCCAACTCGCGAAGCGCATGCTGCAAAGCGGACTCGTGAGGCATCGACCTGCGAATCGCGGATTTCCGTTGTTGGATTTCAGAACTCGCTGGGACCGACACCTGGTCTAACTTGCGAGCCAACAGTGTCAAACCATTCCGAATCTCATCGCGCGCGCTGTGAACACTATTTTTCCTGAGCAAAGCATCGCAGGATTGTAATTTTGTCAATAACTCAGGACGTAGCTCTTGCCACGCCGCATCGGCAACTCGCTCGATCCGAGTTCTCGATTCCTTGGACTCCTTCCCACCCCCATCTGCACCACGACTTGGGATCCACGCATCATTCATCATGGAGAATAAACCAGGATCAGTCGAGTCAAGCAGAAAGTCTCTAGGAAATGTGGCTACCAGTCGGCGATGCAACTCGGCTCGCTGCCTTGCAGCCTTCCTGCTTGCTCCCCCCTGCTCTGCCTCCTGAGCCGTTTCAATCAAATCCAGATCGTCTTGCGATGGAGAGTTTGCATCGGAGACCAGGGCCGAACGGAGCTCTCTTTTAAAGCTGGGTTCCACGTCTGGTAAACCACCTTCAAGCCTCCCCCCCTCGGTCTTGCTACCGAGTCGCGGTGCGGCAACGCTCGATGACTGAAAGGGCGAAGCTGGATCCGCTGCATCAAAGATCTCTTGAGCACCCGGATCCAATACAACCCCCTGTGATGGCAACTGATTCCAAGTGCCAGAGGTTGCCTGAGGTAACGGCTTAGGGGGCATCAACCTTAATGGCTCGCTAGGACTGACGATGGCTTGAGCTCGAGCACTAAGCGACAACGCAAGGAAACACACCAAAAGACCAATCGCTTGGTTTAGATTCCTAAGGTGCAAATCGTTGATTCGCAGGTCACTCAGAGCATCTAGCCAATCAGTTAGCTTCGGATTGTGCGTCTTGCAGTCCATGCCCAGAGTGATCGGAGTCCGGCGATGCATCCATCCAGTTTGGATAGCTCCGGCGTACCAAGCAGCGTCGATCCAAGCGATTCTCTAGGAACGAAACGAAGAGTCCCCGCAGTTTAACACCCCAAGGAATGTCAAACTGTAGGGACTGTAGCAATGAAGTAGAACAAGCTCTTCAATGCAAGGTTACTTGTCGTCTGCAATCTGTGGATAAACCACACCTGCTAGAAAGGCTCCCAAGATGGGGGCGAGCCAAAACAACCAAACTTGGCCCATGGCTGCCATGTTTCCACCAAACAAAGCGGTGATCAACGCAGGACCAGTGCTGCGAGCAGGATTGACCGATAGGTTCGTGACAGGGATCCCAATCAAATGGATCAGGGTCAAACCCAATCCGATGGCAATCGGTGCAAAACCAGCTGGCGCTCGCTTGTCGGTCGCGCCAAGAATGATCAACAAGAAAAAGAACGTTAGGACCAATTCAGCCACAAACGCTGAGACCAAGTTGTAGCCGCCTGGAGAGTATTGATCGTAACCGTTCAACGCAAAGCCACCCGCTAAGTCAAAGCCCTTGGTTCCACTAGCGATCACATACAAAACCGCTGCACCAAGAAACCCTCCTACGACTTGCGAAATCACATAAGGAACCAAATCCGAAAATGGAAATCGCTTCGCAACCCACAGCCCGACACTTACGGCTGGATTGAGGTGACAGCCAGAGATATGCCCGATGGCATAAGCCATCGTCAATACGGTCAAACCAAACGCAAGCGAGACACCCACAAGCCCAATGCCAATGTTCAGTGGGGTAGCTCCTTCCATCGCAATGACTTTCGCTGCCAAAACAGCACTTCCGCACCCACCAAAAACGAGCCAAAACGTACCGAGCAACTCAGCGGCACAGCGTTTTCCAATATTCATGATTCACTCCGACAATAAGAGAAACCAAACAACGTCTAAGGATTCGGAGAACGCAACGACCGCTGCTCGAGACCCAATGAGCTCGACTCCTGCACATGTCCTTGCGCTCAGAATCCTAAACAAATTTTCTAGGCAGTTTACGACTGCCCTGGGCTGTATGGTACCGATTCCCAAAAAAGTTTCCATGGACCAAGTAAAAACCCCTGGTGAACCTCTGCTTACGTGGCATCCTTCAAGCGATCCAGCGAGGTTTTTGATGGATAATGGCCCATTTGCATGTCTCTCAGGTGGCAATTTGCCAAAACCAAGAGTGAACTTTTTTTTACGCAGCGCGTCTAACTTGCGAATCAAAGGAACGTCGGTTTTTTAAGGAATTGTATCGGAAAGTAATCCCTAGGATGATCCAAGACTTTTGGCAGTACCTCTCTCACCTTCTTCAGAACAACCAGATTTTCAGCGGTGGTTTGGTTCTGATGGTCGGCGGTGCGCTACTGGCTTACTTTCGCCAAGTCCCCGCGCAGATCTACCAATTCATCCGTCGGCGGGTGATCACCGAAATCGATATCCTGGATCGCGATCCAGCCTTTCAATGGATCGAAAAATGGCTCGCTCAACACACCTATGCAAAGAACCGTGCCCGATCCCTGACGGTCAAAACCGAGTCGATTGACTACGATGAGCGCCGCGATAATCCAAATATGGATCCTCGTCCCAGAATCCTGTTCACCCCTGCACCAGGCGTTCACTGGTTGTTCTTCAGAAACCGACTGATCTGCCTGCACCGCGAGCGACCAAAACCCAACGAAGGCTCCGGGCAAACGGTCAACGTCCGTGAATGCTTCAATATCACGATCTTCTCACGCGATCGCAAACTGGCCCAGCAACTGCTCGAAGAAGCCCGCGATGTGGCCATCCCCAAGTCTGAATTGCGTCTGACGGTCCACCGCGCAGGCCAAGGCTATTGGATGGAACAAATGAAACGCCTTCCAAGACCCATCGACTCGGTGATCTTGGCCAATGGACTCATGGATGATCTGCTCCAAGACGCTCAAGACTTCTTGTCGCGTCGTGAATGGTACGTCCAACGAGGAATCCCCTACCGCCGAGGTTACCTGCTTCATGGCCCTCCAGGCACCGGCAAAAGCTCTGCCGTGGTCGCACTTGCTTCGGCTCTTCAAATGGATATCGCAGTCCTGAGCCTAGGCGACTCGAACTTAGATGATAACAGTGTCTCGGAACTCTTTAGCTCTATCCCAGTCAACAGCATCGTGCTCATGGAAGACATCGATTGCGCTTTCCTCGAACGCAAAGAGGGTGAAGATAAACGGAGCAAAGTTACCTTCAGCGGACTACTCAACGCCATCGATGGGGTCGCTGCAGGCGAAGGTCGCTTGCTGTTTGCCACCACCAATCACATCGCCCGACTGGATCCGGCCCTGATCCGCCCAGGCCGAATCGATCGTAAACTGTACATCGGATGCGCCAATCGAGACCAAGCTCACCGACTCTTTATGCGGTTCTTTCCCGATGCGTCCGAGGCCCGCGCCTCTGCTTTCGCACAGAAAATCCCATTGGGCAAAGTCACCATGTCAGCACTGCAAACCCATCTGCTCATGTACGCCGACGATATCGAAAGCGCGATCGCCCAATTGGACGATATGATCGAATCGATGTCGGATCAAACGTTATCTGTTTGATCAGCAAGTTCAGACGGCTCAGACAGCTCAAATGAGTCGGACTTTCACACTCTGACGATGGGCCGTCAAACCCTCTTTGTCAGCCAACTGGCTCACGTGGGGCTCAATCGCTCGCAACCCATCGAGAGTAAACTCCACCTCGCTGTAAGACCTCAAGAAATGGTTGGCCGATAGCCCCGATGCCCATCGAGCGGTCCCTCCCGTGGGCAGCACGTGCGATGGACCAGCGGCATAATCTCCCAACGCCACCGGGGAATAATGCCCCTTGAAAATCGCCCCAGCATTGCGAATCCGATCGGAATATCGATCGGGCTCGTCAACCGAAATCTGCAAATGCTCTGGTGCTAATCGGTCGCACAAATCGATGACTTCCTGGTCCGAACCACATCGAATACTAGCTCCAAACTCGATCAGTGAGGATCTTGCCAACTCGGCTCGCTCAAGCGTCTGCAACTGCACTTGGACTTCTCGGTCGATCCGATCGAGCATCTCCCCGTTCGCCGATAATACAATGCTCGATCCTGGCGAATGTTCGGCTTGTGCGATCAAGTCCGATGCCGCGTTGGCCGGCTTGGTACTCCCATCGGATATCACCACCACCTCACTAGGACCCGCTATCGAATCGATCGCGACGGTGCCATAGACCAACTTTTTAGCCAAAGCTACAAACAAATTCCCAGGCCCGACAATCATATCCACCGCAGTTATCTCGGGTATTCCATAGGCCAAGCTGGCAATCCCCTGCGCTCCACCCACCGCATAAACCTCCTGGATCCCTAGCTCATAACAAGTGGCCAAGACCTCTGTGTTATAAGCCCCAAAGGGAGTCGGAGGAGCCATGATCGCAATTTGCTTAACGCCAGCCACCTGAGCCGGAACGGCGGTCATCAGCACTGTCGAAGGGTAAGCGGCTGCACCCCCAGGCACACAGATCCCAATACGACTCAGCGGTGTGTAACGCTGCTTGAGGATCTGACCAAAATCGTCAGATACCTGCACGTCTTTGTGCAAAATCGCACTCTGAAACCGCTGTATGTTGCTTCGTATCGCCCGAACGGCATTCAAAAATTCAGCTGCCGCCAGCCGGTGGGCTTGCGCCATTGTCTCTAAGGGGACTCGGAAACCATTAGCCTCCATCCCGGGGTTATCCAGTGCCCTGGCATACTTCAAGACCGCTTGCGTCCCACCCTCCCTGACCTAGGTGCAAATCCTCTCAACAACTTGCTGAGGACTCAGCGGCTCCCCAAAAAGCGACAACGTCAACTTCTCAGAACGCTCCGAAACTACATTCCCATCAGGACTAAGCTTCTTTCGCAACGCTTCCAGACGGGATGGGAAATCCAAAGACTTCGTATCAAGTCGCGTTAACATCCAATGGCCCGCACGTTCATAGACACTGATTCAAGTTAACTGGGATTCTTCAACGCCATCAAGGCCATCCTCTTGCTTCGACAGTCGGAATTTCTCCAACATCGGATGCGTCCGTTAAGACGGATAAGACTCCAATTGCTGAACCGTAAAGTTGACGTTCGTGGCAACCGATTGGACATCGTCGTGGTCTTCGAGCTTCTCAAGCAATTTCATCACCGATACGGCAGTGTCCGAATCGACCTCCACGCTCATCGTCGGGATCCGTGTGACTTGCTTGGACTCCAACGCAATCTGCGCTGCCTCCAACGCATCGACTAACTCAGTATACACATCGGTCGGACAAGTCACCTCGTAACCCGATTCGCTCTCGGTAATGTCCTCAGCCCCGTTCTCCAAGGCAACCTCCATGAGCTTTTCAAGTTCGACGGCTGATTTACTTACCGAGATGAGGCCCTTTCGATCGAACAAATAAGCCACGCAATTGGTTGAACCCAAATTGCCACCATGGTTGTCAAAAAGCTTACGTATCTCAGGCGCTGTTCGATTGCGATTGTCGGTCATGATGTCGCACAGAATCGCAACTCCACCCGGGCCATAGCCCTCGTAGAGCACTTCTTCGACGTCTCCTCCGTCGAGCTCCCCTGTCCCCTTCTTGATCGCCCGGTCGATGTTGTCCTTGGGCAAAGAAACCGCCTTGGCATCAAGAATCGCCGTACGCAACCGTATATTCGTCGATGGATCACCACCCCCTAACTTGGCTGCCACAATGATCGCCTTGGATAACTTGCTCCAAAGTTTGCTGCGTTTGCTATCCACTAGCGCCTTGCGGTGCTTGATGTTGGCCCACTGCGAGTGTCCTGCCATGGATAATCCTCCAAAGTACTTATAATTAAATCAATGGTTTGTTCTGGATCGGGCTCGGCTAGTTGGTCTTGCCCTTGGCTCGCATCAACTAGCGAGGTTTCTTTTTGGTCAAGTTCGTTCCAACCGACCCTTGGGATCCTTTGCTCGGTCCCTTGTTGGGTTTCTCGGTGCCTTTGCTCTCCTTCTTGAGCGGCTTGCTTTTATCGGACTTGGCAATCTCTGGCTTTCCTTTGGCAACATTGGGCTTCGAGGACTTTGCCTTCTCCGCTTTGCCTTTGTCCGCCTTGCCGTTGTCCGCCTTGCCGTTGTCCGATTTTGCTTTGTCTGGTTTTGCTTTGTCCGATTTGCTCGTGTCGGACTTTCCTTTTTCTACTTTGCCTTTGGATCCTTTATCGGCTTTCGCAGGATCGGATTTGATCGCCGGCGACTTACTGCTTGATGGCTTGGCTGCAGGTTTAGTACTGGGCTTGGTTTCCTTAGGCTTCAATTCCTTAGCCGACTCAGCAGGCTTGGATGCCGCTTTGGTAGCCGTTGGAACCTCCTTCGCTTTCGACTCCTTGCCCGAAGGTCGTTCCGTCCCCGTGGCCTTGGCCGATGGAACTGTTTTTGTAGGTTTGACTTCCTCTTTCCCCTTGGAGCTGCTCACACCAGCAACCGCTTTCGGGGTCGCTGCAGCAGTATCGGCAGGCTTTTTGGTTTCGGATTCCTTTTCCTTTGTTGCAGCAGATGCAGGTGCCGCAGGTGCGGCCTTGGCGGTCGACCCCTTGGTCTTCGTTGTCGCTGCGGGCTCCTCCGCCTTAGGCTTGGTCTTGTAAGTAGCTCCCATCTCTTTCAAGACCGCAAGGGACGTTGTTCCCTTAGGATGATGATACAAATCGCTTGCAAATTGATGCATCAAGCCAGCAAACTCAACCCCCTTGTTCTTGGGTATCGCTCGCTCAATCCCAGGAAGTGCTTTCTTTTGAATCTCTGCCAAGGACAACACATCGCACTGCCACATCGCTTCGCAGATCAATTGGCTCGCCGGTATGGAATGACCACCCAAAGCATGCTGGGAAACATACGAGACGACAAACGCAGACATGCCCTTCCAAGCTTCCAATTCTGCAGTGGCCTTCCCCAAATTCGCTTTTTTCATGTCGTCGATATCGTACTGATACCGCGTCTCGAAAATCGATTGCAAACACTGCTTGATCCTCGAAGCTGCCTGCATTGGAAATGGCAATGGCTTTAGCGCCTCGGCCAGTTCAACCGCCGTAGTGACTCGGACTTCATTCCAATCGAAATAAGTCTGCTGCAACTTCGCAAAGCCTTCGTCGGCCTGTTCGACCCTCGCATCCTCAAGGCAACATGCATAAAGCAGATGTTCCAAGACCGACCGCTCAGGTGGCTCGGCAAGCGGCTTGTAATGCTTACGAAGTGATTTCAGGAGGTTTTCGTATTTGACCGTTCGGTTTCCGGAACTCATCGATCGTTCCTATTCCTTTCCATCGCTCTTGCTCAAGCTCATCAATGTTGCTGTAAAACAGATCTAAGTTCTTCGACGAGGTCCGCCAGGGGCGTCATCGTTTGAATCGTCTTGTTGGTCCAAGTCTTCGAGCATTTCATCGATTTCGTGCTCAATCTGATCCTCGAGCTGTTCCTGGCCCGGTTGCACCGTCTTGGGTTTCCCGTCGCGCTCCCTTGCGATCTGCTCGAGTATCTGCTGGACCGCGACCGATTTCTTCACACCCTCGTCCATCACGAATGAGAGTCTGGGGATATAACGCGTCTCAATGCGATCAGCGATTTTGGACTGCAGAAAACCCACGGAATTCTGCAACCCCTTCAAGACCGTCCTCTGCTGGGCTTCTGTCCCCATAATGCTCACGAGCACCTTGGCTTCACGCATGTCAGGTGTGACTTCCACCCCCACTACCGTGACGTTTTGGACTCGTGGATCCCTCAGCTCGGTGATAATCGCTAGCGAGACGACTTCGCGAATCGCCTCAGCAGCTTTCAATAGCCTGCGTGAACTCATGATTTCGAAGCATCCAGCGTTCTTGCCACCTGCTCGACTCGATAGGCTTCCAGGACGTCATCGACTTTCACATCGTTGAAACCCGCAAGCTTGATCCCGCACTCCATCCCACGATTGACTTCCTTGACGTCGTCTTTAACGCGTCGAAGCGTCTCCAATTGGTAATCTCCAATCTTGCGACCTTCACGGTGCACCCGAATTCGACAGCCCCGCTCGATGGTTCCTTGCGCCACAAAGCAACCGGCAATCGTCCCAACCCGAGATACACTAAAGACCGCCTTGACGAACGCTCGTCCAAGCTCAACGACTTTCTCCTCAGGCTTCAGACGTCCTTCCACCAGCGCTCGGATGTCCTGAGCCAAATTGTAGATGATGTCGTAGCGTCGGATCTCGATATTCTTGTTGTCGGCCAACGCCCTTGCCGCTTCATCGGGAATCACATTGAACCCAACAATCACCCCTTGGGAAGCACTGGCCAACGTCACGTCGGCAACCGTGATTCCACCAACGGACTTCTGCAAGATCCGGATATCGACCTCCGGATGATCCAACTTACCAAGCTCTTTCTCGATGGCCTCAAGCGAACCGCGAGCATCGGCACGGATGATCAAGTTCAAGACAACTCGCTCTTCCTTGACCCCTAACTTGCCAGATTGAAGCAACTCTTGGAAGGCTTCAAAGGAGACTTTTTGCGTCGAGCCCGACAGAGAAGTCGCCCGCGATTCCTGTTCGCGAGAAGCCGCCAACTGACGCGCCTGCGCAATGTCATCTATGACATAGAATTTCTCACCTGCCTCGGGGGCTTGGTCCAATCCAGTGATGTTTACCGGCATCGACGGGCCCGCTTCGGTAATCTGCTTGTTCCGCTTAAGTGTATCGTAGATCGCTTTGACACGACCAAAGGTCGTTCCGCACAAAACGATATCGCCAACCCGCAGTGTTCCGGTCTGAACCATCACCTTGGCAATCACACCGCGATCGGAGGATTGCTCGCTTTCCAAACAAACGCCCATGGCCGCCCGCTTGGGATTGGCTTTGTAATCGTTAAGCTCGGCAACCGTTAAGACGGTCTCAAGCAACGCGTCCATCCCTTCCCCTGTAATCGCGCTGGTCGGAACGACTTCGACGTCACCACCCCATGCGCTGGGGGTCAAACCGTGCTCGGTCATCTGGGTCATCACACGGTTGATGTCGGCTCCAGGAAGATCGCACTTGTTGGCCGCAACAACAATCGGAACACCCGCCGCCTTCGCGTGCGAGATGGCTTCCTCGGTTTGAGGCATGATGCCGTCGTCTGCTGCCACTACCAATATCGCGATATCTGTCACGTTGGCTCCACGCGCTCGCATCTCGGTAAACGCTTCGTGGCCTGGAGTATCGACGAATGAAACAGCCCGACCGTCTTTCTTGACCTGATAGGCACGAATGTGCTGGGTGATTCCACCGGCTTCGCCTTTGACGATCTTGGTACCAATCAAGTAATCCAACAACGATGTCTTTCCGTGGTCGACGTGCCCAAGGAACGTAACGATCGGAGGCCGTGGGATCAAATCGTCTGGGTTGTCGACGAAATCATCAAGCTTAGCGATCACGCTATTTTCAAGAGTTTCAGCTTGCTTGAACTCCAAATCCACGCCCAAGTCGACGGCAAGCAATTCGGCTTGCTCTTGCGTCAGGGTCGCGTTGATGTTGGTCATCGATCCCATCATCATGAGCGATCGCAAAACGCGGGCCGCTGGAACACCAGCCGCTTCGGAAAAACTTCGAACCGTGCATGGCAACGCCAAAACCACTTTCTCCTTGCGGCTGGTATCGACTTGCTGCTTTCTATTCTTCCGATGGTCAGCCCTCCTGCGTTCTTCTTCTTCCTCAACCGCATCGAGGTCCTTGGTCGTCTTGATCCGGTTGGGTACCCGCAATTTGCTCCGCTCGGCTCGGCTTGCCTCAAGACTTGACAAACCTTTCTTGCGAACAGGCTCTTCGGCCTCCTCGGCGGGCTTGCGATGCTTTTGATTGAGCTTGTTCTCGGCCGCCTGCTTGAACTCGGTCAACCCGGCATGCTGCGTTTGACTCGGAGCCGTCGCACGGCCCGATCCTGTACCAGTCTTGGCCGATACCCCCGATCCCTGCCCCTTCTCAGGAGCATTGGCTTGCTGCTGCTGTTGCTGCTGGACTCCCTTGAGCACCTCAGGCGTCAACTTGACAATCGGCTTAAGGGCCGCGGGTTCTTGCGAACGCGCCGCTGGGCTCGGTGCCGCAGACTTTGGAATCTTCGCAAGATTGATCACAGGCTCGCGCTGCTTGCGAGGCGCCTTGGCGGGATCTTGGACACCATTGGGCTTGGCCAATTCCGCAGGCTTGGTCCTTCCGATGACACGCACTTTACCAGGCATGTTCATCGAAGAAAAATCTCTGGATGGCTCTGCAGGACGAGTCTCGCGAACTCTCGGAGAAATCGAACTTCCAGGCTCCACATCCGATTCATCGGATCCACCTGGCCTGAGCCCAGGTCGCATGGTCCCTGGTTGCAAAGTACCTGTCTGCTGCGATTCAGGCGATCGTGTTTCAACGTCGCTTGTGGGTTCACCCGCCCCCTGCTCTACCTCGGTGGTCGAACCTACCGGTCCAGCAACACCGGCAGTCGACTGCGAATCCGAAGTCAATTCTGCACTGGGCTCGACCACCACCGCTTCTGCAACCCTATCGGCTTGCGAATCAGCCGGTTCCTGATCACCCTCTGCCGACTTACCCTCAAGCGGCTTAAGCGGCTTTCGAACCGAACCGATATCTCGCTTGGCCGTCGGCGGCTTGCCCAGCTCGCGAATCGGTGCCTCGCGAATCGGTTCACGGACCGGTTTAGGGGCCTCCTTGGCCACCTCTTGGGCCGGTGCAGAACGCTCTGCAAGATAATTCTTGATCTTGGCGATCTCGTCGTCCTCAAGACTCGCCAACGCACTTCCTTTATTCAGGATCCCAATGCGCGCACATAAATCGACTAGCTCTTTGCTGTCGAGACCTAGATCTTTTGCAAGCGAATAAATTCGAACTGCCACTGAGCAAAAATCCCCGGGGCCATTGCCCTCGATTTGTCAGGCGAGATTCCGACATCAAGTCCGGATTTCTTCGCTCGCCTTTTTGTTGGTTTAAATTATCTCATTGAACGCCCCTTCGCACTGCCAGCACACCAACGCCGAAGTCCTCAGCCAAACAGTGTGCCTCTTGGTACCCACCAACCTCTGCTTATCTGGGCCTCAGACAACGCGTCCAAAGCATAGCCAGAAGGAGGGATGACCAAGCGGTCGCGATATGCCATCCATCGAAACGGTAAGTCCATTAGTCTACCGCAAGAGCCTGAATTCGTCAGGGATCCTAGCCCCGAAATTCGGTTTTTTCTGCGTAGATATCGCTACATTAGCAACTAGCTGGCAGGAGTAGGTGATTCGCCCGACGGGCCAGAACCCTCAAGTCGATCAAGTTCCTCCGCAGCACGCCGCTCCTTGTCGAGCTTCTCCTGCTGCTTTCGAGCCTCCTCCTCGGCTTCTTGCTCCTCGGCCCTCTGCTCGGCCTGCTCGACAATCGCGTTGACTTGCTCCTCGGTGTAACCACCCATCTCGATCAAGGCTTCGGGCTCGATCACCGACAAGTCATCAAAGGACAAATAGCCTTGCTCGACAAGCTGCTGGGCGACTTCCTCGGTCATGCCGTCGATCTGCATAAAGGCTTCCATCGCCCTCTCGATTTGTCGCTCCAATTCCGGAGCGGTCATGATCTCGATGTCCCATCCGCATAGCTTGCTGGCCAAACGCACGTTTTGGCCAAACCGACCGATGGCTTGCGAAAGGTGCTCGTCGTTGACCAAAGCGATCGCTCGACCGATCATGTCGCACAAAAGAACCTGTTCGACTTGGGCCGGTTGCAATGCGTTGGGAATCAGTACCATCGGATCGTCCGACCAGCGGACAATGTCGATGCGTTCACCAGCCAGTTCGCTGGTGACGTTTTTGATTCGGTTGCCCCGCATACCCACGCAAGCCCCCACGCAGTCGATGCGTTGGTCGCTGCTACTGACGGCGACCTTGCTCCGATACCCTGGCTCGCGGCTGATGGCGTTGATCTTGATAACCCCTTCGGCGATCTCAGGGACTTCTTGCTCGAATAGCCGCTGGACCAAAGTCCCTTTGGTTCGCGAAAGGATGATCTTCACGCGGTTGCCGGAGGCTTTGACTTCGTAGATCACCGCACGGACTCGAGAACCGTTGTGATAAGCTTCCCCGGGGATCTGCTCGCTTTTGGGCAAAATCGCCTCAACATTGCCCAGTTGGACGATCGTCAGACCCTTTTCGGTGCGTTGGACGATGCCGGTAACAAGCTGGCCGACTTGCTCGTGGAATTCATCCAGCCGAGCATCGCGTTCGGCTTCTTTAAGCTTCTGAATGATGACTTGCTTGGCCGTCTGAGCTCCAATTCGACCGATTTCGTCCTGGCTCAAGACCCGACCGTCGACGGTGGCATTGATCGTACCGACCCCTCGGACGATCTGGATGTCCACCTGAGCTTCATCCCCGAATTGCCGTTTGGCGGCGGTGATCAAAGCGGCCTCGATCGCTTGCATGACCAATTCAGGATCGATCTGCTTTTCGCGATGCAGAGAATCGACGATTCTCAGCAAATCTTGGGGATTCATGCTGTGCTTTTTCGTGCTAATGGTGTCGGTTTGGCGTCCCTTGCGGGAGTTTGTCAAACGCGCAAGGCTACTCGCAAAACCCCTCTGTGTCAACGTCCGATCGGACAGATCTAACTCCAAAGGGCTAGCCGCCCTTTGGAGTTTAGGTGATAATGTTCGGGACAAAGGGGGGCGAATTGGAATCGACCGGATGAGTTGAAGATTTTGGTGGCATGCCGTGGTTGGTCGAGAGGCCACGTAAACACTCGATCAAAAAAAGTAACTGCAGAGAATACTCTTGCACTGGCGGCCTAATTAAGGCTTCCCAGGTACCCGGGGCCCGTCGGAGGCGCTGGAGTACCTGTCGCAATTCCGAATCGCCATGGCCCGTGTCTCGCACGGCGATGGTTAAAAAAGCTCGAGGCTGGCCCGTCGCACCGATGCCGACAACGAACGCGATGGGCGAGAAAGTAACAGTTGGCTAAGCATGTAGAGGCCGGATCGGAAGCATCACGGGACGCGGGTTCAATTCCCGCCGCCTCCATCACCCAGGCCACCGCAAGGTGACCAATGGCAATCAGACCCGCTGGACAACCCCAGCGGGTCTTTGCATTTCTACCCAATAAAATCAAAGGGATCGCGATTTAGCAGACTTTCCTCGCAGCCAAACCGCGGGACGCGCTCGATGACCATGACGCGCCCAAAAGGCTCTGTTTTGGGCAAAAGGCTCTAAATCGCGGGACTCACCCCCAAACGAGTCCCGGGGCATTTCACCCTGTAAAAACATGGATATTTGCGATTTTGTCGTCTGTCGAATTTTTAGCGAAAATGGCCTATGGCAGTGGTATGAAAAACCAGGCTATTCGGGTCCCGCGATCCCTGCTTGGAGTGAGCAATCTTGGGATCGTTGCGAAAGATGACTAAATCACAAAGAAGAGAAGAACAGCGGTAGCGATGGTGTGGTAAAGCTTTGCGTATACTGTCTTAGTTCGCATCCCAAGAATGAACCTCTGCGTTTTCTGAGTTTCCCTTCGGCCCGAACACCCGCCGCTGCTCTTCCCACAAGACGGGGATGCCTTTTCGAAAATCACGCAGACTAAGCTCGGAATACTCACCACCTTCGAGAATCGATTCAACGATATCGGGAGCAAGCGAGGTCAACTGAAGGATTCTGCCGACGTAGCTTCGGTCGACTTGATTGGCTTTAGCAATGTCTTCGAGACCCTTGTACTCGCCTGACTCCAGTTGGTCTTGCCAGAGCCAGGCTTTAGCGATGCTGGTAATCAACGGTACGTTGAGCGCGTTCGGTGACTTAGCCTCTTCGGTCTTACTTCCTTCGGCCAAGATCATCTGCCGACCATTGAGCCGGTAGACTTTAATCGGTACCGATACGATCACGGTCTCTCCCTCCCTTCGTACGGTTGGCTTTCCAGTTACGACAAGCCTTGAACCAGCTTCGCGCTTCTTAGCGGACTCTGAACTTTTGTTTGGTTTCGATTTAGCCATTAGATCGCTCTCCCTGTGAAGTAAGTTCCTCGACAATTTTTTCGATTCCGTTGGTTCGGAAACGAATGTCCACGTTGTTCTCTGATACCCTGACGGTCTCGATCAGAAGCTCGAGGATTCGCGACTGCTCCTCGGGGTACAAAACCTCCCAGATCGGATCGAGTCGGTGTAAGGCTTGGGTGATCTCAGCTAGGTCGACGGTGCTTGTGCGTGTGGTTGCAGCCTCAAGGTTGCGAATCGAGTCGTCGAGACTCTTCATTTGTTCGTTAAGCCGTTTGAGCTCAGATTTCACAAGCGGTCCGTCGGGATCTTTCAGGTCCAGAAGTGACCGAGCTGCCTGATACGTCTGTTGGCGACTCTGGCGTAGCTCTTCGAGTTGCGCAAGAACCTCCGGGTCCGGCCCAGTCTGCGAACCGGCGCAAACCTCGCGGTACGTGTGGGCAATCACGTCCGGATGTCGGATCAAATTTCGCACTTGATCGATGACTGCCTTTTCCAGCTCCCCAGCTGGCAGAGACGGAAGTGAGCACTTGCCATACCCGGTTTTTACCTTCTTGGCGCACGTGTAATACCTGTACTGGCGTCCATTGTTATTTGTCCAAGCTGGCATGACCAAACTCCCGCAATGGCTACAGTGGACCAGTCGTCTTAGCATTGCAAAGCGTCTGATTTGGTGCTTGTGGGTAGAGACTCGATTTGACCTTAGGACATTACGGACTTGTTCGAACAGCTCTGGCGAGAGGATTGCCGGATGCTCGGCATCGTAAGCTTGCCCCTTGTGCACAATCTTGCCGATGTACTTTGCGTCGGTAAGGATGTTGTGGATCAGCCGACCCGTGTAGTGCTTGCCGCCCATGGTTTTACCGGTCTTGGTCGTGAAGACCTTGGATCGCAGGCCTTCGGCGTTGAGAGTCTCTGCAATCTTTAAGCAGGATTGCTGCTGAGTAGCCAACTTGAAGATTCGTTTGACCAACTTCGCTTCGGTTTCGTTGACCGCGTATCGACGATCGACGATATCGAATCCAAGTTTAGGTTGGCCACCGATGTACTTGCCCTGACGCGCTGTTAGTAGCTTCTTGTCTCGGATGCGCTCACCGATGATCTCGCGTTCGAATTGGGCGAACGAAAGCAGGATGTTGAGGGTCAGCCGTCCCATTGATGTGGTCGTATTGAACTGCTGAGTCACTGAAACAAACGACACCTGGTACTCGTCGAACAAAGAGATCAGCCTCGAGAAATCCAACAGAGAGCGACTCAAGCGGTCGACCTTGTAGACCACCACACAGTCGATCTTCCGAGCTTTGATGTCCTCGATCAGGCTGTTTAGCGCAGGGCGGTCCATGTTGCCCCCTGAGAATCCGCCATCGTCATATCGCGTGGGGACTAGCTTCCAACCCTCATGGACCTGAGATTGGATGAACGCTTCGGCGGCAGAGCGCTGGGCATCGAGAGAGTTGAAATCCTGGTCTAATCCTTCTTCGTGGCTTTTCCGTGTGTAAATCGCACACCGGACTTTCTTCTTGTCGTTGATCACTTGTCGCCTCCCTTGCTTCCGCTTGCCTGCAGACCAAAGAATCGACGCCCATTGCAGTGGCGACCTGTGATGGCTCGGGAGATTGACGAAAGGCTCCGGTACCGCTTGCCTTCGAACAGAAACCCATCCTCTTGGACGATCACTTCGTATCGCTGGCCATGCCAGTCACGAAGAAGCCTGGTCCCTAGTTGCAATGCAGCCTTTTCACGAACCGCCTTGGTCTCGGCTTTCTTAGGGTTCACGGCCCAGCCGGTCAGTGAATCGCGGGTATTCTTGGCAAAACCACCAATACTCAGTTCCTGCAGTCGGTAAGCAAGCCGTCTGATCATGTGCAGCTTGGACTGATTCGCCGAATCTCCACCTATCAGATCGCTCCACTTCTTTCGAAGCTCGCTCATCGACAGCCGCTGCAGCTCGTCGATTTGCCGCAAGATGCTCCGGCCGGTGTCGCCGGAGTGTTTTTGTTTATCAAACATTTGATCCTCCAAGAAAACGTGGGTGAATCCAACAACAGTCACAGAGAGCCTCGTTTTGGAGGAAACCTCAAGGCTCGCTTGGGGAACTGCTAGGCTCTTTTTCGGAGACTTTTCCCGGTGGACATTTAGGGTCCTGCATGCGTGCGACGCCCTGCGCCAAGATGCAGGCCAGTTCGCTGATTCGTTCATCGCGAGACATGTCGGTCGGATCGGTGTGGCTCGTCATGCGGGAATCCATTGAAAAGCTAGCAATCGCGATGCGGAGCTGGTCTGTGCAGTCCGCAGTGGGAAGTTCGTCTGTCTCTTTCTGACCTACCCGGTTACCCCCCTTGGTGACGAACGAAGAAGAAATTTTCTCCTTTTTTCTTGCTAGCAAATCATTGATGAAAGCACAGATCCGAGTTGGCGAACGTTGATCTAAGACGACGTTGCCGGATTGCTTTTGCCCAATAGAAACCCTGGGTATTTGCATTTTCCCGGGAGCGAAAAAGGGCCCCCTACAAGCGTCAAAACAGTTCTCTTTGGGCGCATCTTGCCCAGCCGAAAAAGTCCGATAGTATGTCTTGCGTCAGTGGACATTAACAGAAATAAGCGCTAATTCAACGAGGCAAGGAAATGACTGGGAAGAAACGATCATCCGGGCGACCACAAGTCCCCGAGATCACCGAGTCTCAAAAACAAGCACTCAAGGAACTGCGAGACTTCATTGCATGCCACAAGTACCCACCGACCATGTCGGAACTTGGCAAGCGACTTGGGGTGGCAGCTCCGAGTGCGTACCAATTGGTCCTGCAGCTAGAACGCAAAGGCTATGTCTCTCGGGAATCACGAAAAGCGCGAAGCCTATCGATCGTGCGACAAGTAGAGGACACCCCCGAGAAACTCGTGCCAGTACCCCTGCTTGGCATCGTGGCTGCAGGTCCAGCACTGCTGGCCGAGGAGAACCACCTTGGGGACATCTTGGTCGACCAGAGCATCGCCGGACGTGGGCGTTGCTTCGCTTTGCGAGTGTCTGGTGAGAGCATGAAGGGTGCCGGCATGAATGATGGGGACGTCATTATCGTCCGCCAACAGGCCGTGGCCCAAAGCGGGGAGATCGTCGTGGCTATGCTCGACGATGAAGCCACCGTTAAAAGACTGTGGATCGATGGAGATCGGATCGAATTGCGGGCCGAGAACCGCAAGTACAAGCCGATCGAAATCACCGCAGAAAGAGAATTCCGTATCGTTGGTAAAGTGTTGGCAATTAGGGGTAAATCCCAGGAGTAAGCGCGAAAATGACCCGCCCATTTGCAATTCATACCGTTCTGCGGATGGTTCCAAACCATCTGCTCAAGGAACTTCTCGATCAGGAAGGACATCGAGAGTTTGATCCCAAATGGAATGGGTTAACTAGGCCGACGGACATAGTCCAGCCACTGATCGCCTACATGGATGAACTTCCAAAGTCTAAGTTCGACGCTCTGGAATGCGCCCTGCACAACGTGTCGGACTTAGCGTCGGAGGAAGGGCTAAACGCACTGTTTGAAGCTGCGCAGTTTTGTGGAATCGATGATTTGGCATCAAGCGTCCCCGATGATTTATGCACCTGGGGGCGAACGATGTGGGTTTGGCTTAACCACAGAAGCGTCTTTGAAAAAGCTCAAATCATCTACCAGATTGACCACATGTCTTGGTGGCGCAAACGCAATGACCTCCCTCAAAACACCCCTGATGTTTCCTCGGCGGCCACCGACCGACTTGCACGAGAAATATCGACGCTACTTCGTACCCAGGGCCGAGGTAGAAACTGCACCGTCGAGCGAATCGAACGTGGGAGCATCCATTACTTCTTTGCTTACCCAGACGACTTTGTCCAGACTGTGCAAATTCACAATGAGGAAAGTGTCTTGACGGTAACCCCGTTTCGAAAGACCCTCCAAATTGTCTTTGCTTACAACCAAGAAGACGGCTCGCTGGAGCTTTACGCCAGAAGCTTGCCAAAGAAGTTCAAAGAACAGCTCGAACGACTTTTCGCCAGTGTGATCCTTCATTGGGGACTGAGCGAATTCGATCCAGATGCAGCCTACGAACTCAATCACCTGAAGGATCCAAGCTTTGTGCTTAGGACAGATCCTGCGGATCGAGTTACGGTTCGCATCAAAAGGTTGGGATTCTCTCACGACGGTACCGATCGGCAGATTATCGTCCAGGTCGACGAAGACAAGGCGGACGACGATATCCACAAAGCGATCAAGGAGTGCCTTAACTTCAGTGAACATCCGCTGGCCAATTGGGACGTAACGCTCGTGACCCTGTGCTTCGAGTTTCAGGCGATCGATGGTCGAAAGCCCGGTCGCCAGACGATCGAAGTAAGGTATCCACGATCATGCAATCTACGAAACATGAGGGCTGATCGGGTCGAGATAATTCAGAAGTACTTGAAGCGATGGAAGATCGATCTTGCAAAACAAATTGAGTCAGCTGTTTGCGCAGTGGGAGCATGATCCGCCGGTCATCTCCGGCACGCATGCTAAAGGTAAATTGAAAGACGTATTCTCGCTCGGACTGTCCTTGGGCTTTCTGAGCGGAGAGCCGTCGGCCAGCTCGATCGATTGCCCAGATTGCAGTCGTCGATGTCGTGTCGATTACCTTCGAGATATGTCAGGTACTCAGCAGGCATTCATACATTGTCGCGATTGCGGCTTGTCCAGGATCTCTAGCGAAATGTTGCAAAGATGGTCGATTCAGACCGAGCGAGTTCTTGCGACTGTCTTTGCCGGCGTAACGCTATCACTGGCTGCCAAGGTCGCTCCTTATGTTTGGCATGTGGGAAAAGCAACATGGGCTGGACGCTCGCGTCAGATTTGGTTTGCAAGGGGATTTCGGCGCGAGGGTTGCCAAGCCGCGGTGAGTCTTCTTCGAGCCAATAGCAAAGCGGTCGTGTTTACACCAACAGACAGGGGTGCTGGGCTTTCGCACGAAGCGACCGGCAATCTTGTGATCCCTCTGGAATTGGTCACGGCCTTGGGTAGCGGAAAATTGATGTTGGACATCGAAGATATCCAAGCACGCATCGAAGATGCAACCTCTGTGGAAATTGGCAAGAAAGTGCCGACCAGGACCAAGCGATCTCAGAGGGCAGCAAACATCGAGTCACTAACCAGTGTAGTGATCGAGTTTCTAAGATCCGCCCGAGACTATGCGTTCGACACCAAGGAGAAAAATGGCATTGCTCAGTTGCTGCCAAGGCCCACGATCGGTGACTTCTGCAAGCAGGCAGGAATCAAGCCCCACGATTTTTCGAGATGCATCGAAGATGAATCTGCAAGAGAGCTGAAGGTCTACTGGGGGATGACCGACAGTCTCGAGCAGATCATGAGTTTTAGGAAGAATGCTGGTAGGAGAAAGAAGCCTACCGATGCTCGCACTGCAAAGTTACCTGCTAGTTACTGAAGATGATGATGCTATGTCGGATGGGGTGGCAAATGCGATGGTGGAGAGATGAGCCATTGGTGTGTGGTTAGAGTGAGCGGCAACAGGCAGGCTTAACCGAGGCTATTCCAATGCGGAGGTATCCCACACGCGGTTTCCAAGTTGTTTTGCCTCGCTAATCGATGATGTAGCGGCGGTCAAAAATCTTTAAGTTCAAATTCTTCCAGGTCCGCAACGCACGTTCAAGCTATTGATCAGCTCATTTTAGTAATCGGAGTTTTGCGAACCTTAGTCCAGCTTAGCAAGAGCCAATTCGCTCTGGAACAGCCTTTCAGCTTTGGCCGCTGCTGCAGCAGCGGCCTCGCGATCACCAACTCGAGAGTAGATAAACGCAAGCATGTCCAGCGGGTCCGGTCGATGAGGGGCAAGGTGAATTGCCTCGTTCGCTGCTTGGATCGCCTCTGCTACACGGTTTTGTCGAATTAGAAACTGCGCTCGGCACAATGGAATTTTCCAGTAGCGAGATCCGCTCAATCTGCTGTAGAGTATGTCGTGTGCGTCATCATTTCGTCCCAGCCATTCGTAAACCCTCGCGAGAAAAAGGAGATCTTCGGTATCCGCGTCCTTTCGGCGTGCTTGTGTTTCAAAGAATTCCAGGACTTCAGGGATGACGACTCGCTTCCCGTCACGTTCATTGCCAATCATGTAGCCGTCAGCCAGGGCACGCGCTCGCGTGCGCTTTATCTGAAGAGAAAGGTGATCAAGCTTAATGTGCTCAATCCACTCCTTCGTGATGGCTTCGCAGTCCCTATACTCTTTCATTTCGTACAAGATGTCAGCAAGCAGGCAGATGGCGGCTTCCTTTAGCTCACGTTTCTCGGAGTTTTCGAAGACGATCTTGCACTCCTCTCTGGCAGCGCTAAATTTGAATAAACGCTGCAAAAGCTGCGCTTTGGTATAGTGTAATTGCCAGTGCCGCGGATTAAGTTCGATTGCTTCGCGGATCAGTCCGATAGCCATCTTAAAGTACTCTGTAGCGCTGGTCCAATCCGACCACCGGCTTTCCTCCCCTAGAGTTTGGAAAAGTCCGGCAACCTCTTCGAGCGCATGTAAATTGCGACCGAGCGACAACCGCTTCTTAGCGACCGACAGCGCATCAGAAAACTTTCGCTGAAATCGCAATGCAATGACGAGATTCCCGAGTAAGTCTGGATCTTCTGGAAAGTGATTCAGTCCTGCCGTCGAGACCTGTTCCGCACGCGAAAACTGCTGCTTGCGGATTAGTGCAAGTGAGTAGTTAACATAGAACTCTGCTGGTTTGGATGCAACTTGTTCAAGGTCTTCAAACACAGCGATGGCATCGTTCTGGTCTCGTTCCGTCTCACTAAGGCAAAGTGCGTAGTTCAAGCCAATCGTATGTCCAAGATGCCATGAATCCGAACTTTTGCAGACCTCGGGGATGTAAAGCGCTGCGAGGATTTTCGCAGCTTTAGCGTGCTGCCCCAAACCCATAAGAGAAATTGCCTCGGCAAGATATGGATCGATCTGTTGGGCTTCCGCTAATGCATAGCCCTTAGAGTTGAACATATCAGGCTTCTGGAAACTCTGCGTGAATTCATCGTTTCCAAACTCTGGCCGATGGTACCGTCTTCTTGCCTGATAAGGCGCAATCTTTATACCTCGCCGTTTGGCGGCACTCAGTACTTCGGCAGCAAGTTCTCGATAGCTTTGATAGCGACGTTCCGGGTGTTTCTCCAAGCAACGCGCAATCACTTTCTCCAGTCCTAGCTTTGTTGACCGGAAAAGCCCGCCGAGTTTCGGGGGTACCGCATGGAGATGTTGATGAGCGACCGTTTCGACCGTAGAACCCGTGAATGGAGGTGAGTCACTTTCGAGTTCATACATGAGGCATCCCAAACTGTAGATATCTGCCCTGTGGTCGATTTTGGGCGAGCCAAGGATTTGTTCTGGCGCTGCATACAGCACCGTACCCAAAAACTCGCCCGCTTGAGTGAATTCTGGTCGAACAAGCTTCGCAGTTGGCGATACTTTTTGTGCTTCAACTAGAAGCTTTCCGACCGGACGCGCCAAACCCCAGTCTGAGACGTAGGCGTTTGAGTGTTCATCAAGCAGGATATTTTCAGGCTTTAGATCGCGGTGAATAATACTGTGTCTTGTATATGCCCAATCAAGCGAGCCGATGATTCGAAACAGAGTCCGAAACGCGAACTCAATGCTCGCCGTTCGCAGGTAAGGCCGCAGGTTCCCCTTTTCCATCCAAGTCGCACACATGCACGGAATCTCGTTCAACCGAACGATGCAAAGTGCTTCAGCAATTCCGTCGCATTCTGTAACGGTGAACCAGACTTTGAGCTCCTCCATGTACCTTCCCCACGTTTTGGGATCTCCAAGATACTCGGGTTTTATCGCCTTCAACCCGATCGTCGAATCGCTATTAACATGTCGCAGTTTCAAACACACGCCCATACCCCCCTGAAATGCACGCTCAATGCGGAACTCGGGTTTTTCAAAACCGCGAATACTTGCGAGTTCGTGTAACGGAACAACGGTACCAATTGCAGGATGTGAAAAGTCTATCATTTTGTCCAATGAAGTTGGTGGTCAACGGGAAGTCCTACGTCTTGCCCAATTGGGTAAGACTAACGACAGCTGTAGAGGGCGGGGATGAAAAAATGGGCATTTCAAGGCCAACCAACTTCGGCCGCCGGGTTCACGGCTAGGTACGCACCTCATGGGTATTGGTTTATGAAGTTCAAGTCTCATGCGCGTGAAAGGAATCCCTTCGGAGAGCAGTATACCAAATGAAAACTTCAAGAATGCAAGGAAGATGTGACGGCAACTGTTCACATGCGACCGACCGTGGAATGACGCTTGCGATGGGTGGTGAAGTGCGTCGAAACCGAGATGATAGTTCGATTCCAACCACATCAGCTTCCACGAATTTGGACGTCTGGAGCCATGCAAACACCCAGTGATTTGACGAGTCGCGTGACTCGAAAAACGCTCGATTTTGGTTGCGAGACTCGAAATACAACGCCGCAGGCGCCATGCACCGAGTTGCATGGGCGCTACAGAACTCCAAAGCAACTGACACGAATCGGATTGGAAGCGGGATCGCACTCGCCATCTTCGCGCACCACCGTGTGAAGAGTTCCGCACACAGCGGTTTTGGCTTAACTGACGATTCCGGTCGTGACACCGTTAAAAAGCTTCTTCGCTGTGTCATTGAGCTAATCTAAACTTTCGCAAATTCGCCAGCTCTTGATCAAATTCATTTTGCAGTTTGCTAATCTTAATGCGTTCTTTCTGTGCCATGGTTCCGTATCCCAATAAAGGATAAGCGAGATAGCCTTCGATTTCGCGAACCTTCTTTTGACCATCTACAATCGACTGGTACTTCTGCATAAGCTGAAGGTTACTAGCAAGATTTTTTGCGTCTTTGTCTCCATTTAAGTACAGCCCTAGATAGAATGCGTTTTCTCCACAAATCTCTCCACCCGTTGCTGTAGCTTGCGTTGCATATTTGACTGCATCGCAACGCCATGCGCTGTCCACCTCGAGGATTACATACATCATGTGCTGCTTTTCTAACTGATGTTGTGCGGTACGTTCAAATTTGAACCAAATGCACGCACCTCGCTCAATCGTGCCGCTTGTCGCAACAACCACATTAGTTGCTGGCAACGTGTATTCGCGTTTCGATGAACGACTATTCGTTGCTTCAACTCTACCATTTGCAGACACACCTTCTTTTTCTGCTTGTAACCCTATTCCATAAGAGACCCTGCCGTCTTCTCCTTCAGTTATTGTAATCCCACCCTCTGTTGCCGCAGCGAGTTTCTCTTTTGGCAAAAAATCAATAATTGTGGGTGCACGCTCAAAAGTAACTAATCCTCAAACAAGCGAACGCTTGTTTGTCGGGGCGTGATTTTGGCAGCGCAGCAGCGACCGAGCCAGCGGGACTGGCTAATTTTTTTCAATTGCTCTAGCTTCATACTTCGAATTGGATCTGGG